>Ga0209212_1000444_pt1 | contig 81221 bp, 70 predicted proteins | sample RifGroC2_FD_183996 | JGI IMG/M metagenome (GOLD analysis project Ga0209212, IMG submission 183996) | Groundwater microbial communities from Rifle, Colorado, USA - Groundwater C2 (SPAdes) (version 2) | ecosystem: Environmental > Aquatic > Deep subsurface > Groundwater | place: Rifle, Colorado...
CGAAACTGCTGGACGTTTTTACCAACCGCTTCCACCCTTCCCGCAATGTCTCCGCCGAGACTGGGATTTTTGGGCCTGAGCAGCCCCCCGGCCATCAGTCGGATCAGGAATATGTCCGCGGTCAGGAAATGCCAGTCATAGGCATTGACGGAGGCCGCGTGAATTTTGACCAGCACCTCGTCATCCTTGGGCGTAGGTTTTTCCACCTCTTCAAGTTTAAGAACATCGGGTGAACCGTATTTGTAATAAACAATTGCTTTCACTGGAACCCTCCCTCTTTTACTATGAAGGATTATGCCCTGGAGGCTTCTGCCCGGCCGCTTTCGTAAGGCACGCCCGTTCTTGGAATTCCATAGACCGTGGCCCAACCGGCCGCGGGTGCATGGTGATCTAACGTTTTACGATCAAAAATGTCATAGACATCGATCCATTATAGTCCACTCCGTGGCAGGAACTTGATTTCGCGCGTGTCTAAAAACAAAACGCGCCCTTCAAACCTTGAGGGCGCTTTGCTTTTCTGAGCGGTGCGCATTGCGCAGGACCGTGTCCACGCGACTCTGTCCGCAGGATTATATGAGCAGCGCACCAACCCACGCCCAGGGCGCGACGTTAACCCAATCAACTCCTTTGCGCCCGGCCCTTTATTGAAATCATTGAAGAGGGTTGCCAGAACGGCTAAAGTCGGTTGACCCTAAAAACGCCGGCTGGTTAAATCCATTGAGCAGCAACCGTTCTTTCGTTCTGGACGTTGCCGGTGTTAAGGGTGGACTTTGGTTCGAGCAATATAGCCTGGACTTCTTCTTCCGCAACCGGGCAATGTTCGACGCCTTTAGGGATGATGACAAATTCTCCTTCATCCAACCATAAATCGCGGTCGCGCAGTTTGATCAGCAGCCTGCCTTTGACGATCAGGAATAACTCGTCTTCGTTTTCGTGCTGATGCCATACGAACTCGCCTTTCAACTTGACGAGTTTTAAGTAGGCATCATTCAGTTCACCGGCGATGCGCGGGCGATAGTATTCCTGGATCTGGCTAAATTTATCGGCGATATTGATCACGTTCATGGTTACCTCCTGCCAACCAAACGGTAAAACGAGAAGTTGCGCGTGAAATGATTTTAACGCGGGTTCTGAATTTATCAAAGCACCTATCCGCGCAACCAATCTGGCCTGGGCGAGGCTCAGGACGTGGCGTTAATCCGGGCGCGCACTGCGCGCCCCTTGGGTAGGGGTAGATATGGGCTTTTTGGACATCCCCTCGCCTCTGCCCGGTTGAAAGCATCTTGGCGACGCCCTGGCGGGAGGGCCGTCCACAAGCGACGCGGTGGCTGCGCCTACCTATACTTGCGACTAGGCTCGCGCGGAGTGGGTAAGGTGGTTTTGTAATAACGTTTATAAGCGAATGCACTTTTTTTATGGCATTATTAATATTGCCAATATTTTAAAACAGGCCTGCTTTTTGTGCTATATGATAAATCACCCCATCCTCATCTTTAACCTGAGAAAATGCCAAAATCCAGACAACCTCTTCGGTCGCATTGATATGAACTATCGAAAACTCTCCATCTTCGGTACGAGCCCATGAGACATTTACACGGTGTGCACATTCGTACCAATCGCCTTTTGGTATATCATGAAAATAGTAATAAGCATTGGGTCGAGGTTCAATGTAAGGAAAGACTTTCTTTCGATCAACCATCAATGCGATTCCTAAATGTACATCTCCTCTATTTTGTCCATCTGCCGGAATGAGTATTAAGTCTCCAGCTTTTATTGAACAGAATTTTGTTAAATAGGTCTTATAGCGTGTTTCAAGATCGTTAAAAGAATAACTCAGTGGTGCTAATCTTAATGGATTCTTTTCTCTTAAATCTCCTGTATTTGGCCATCCATATCGGGCAAAACCATCATTGAGGCATTTTTGAGAATAATTAAATTCCTTTAATGGGAAAATTGGGGGTTCGTTAGGGACGTAACTAGAATCATGCGGATTGTTATGAGCCGTTTCACCATTTGAACGAACAAACCAAATATTCATCATCAAAAACCTAATCCTAGGAACCTTTTGATTACAAGGTGAAAACAGTAATAACTAATACACCTTCTCTTAGAACGCTATGCAAATCGTGATAGCTATTATTATAACAACTTCGTTCATTATTAAATTGCTTTGAACTTATACCTGTACATAGGATTCGGTTCGCGTTGGAGAAATTGAATAAAAACCTAACAACAGGCATTAGTGGCGTGTGGGTGAACGTGGATGATGCTTGAGAGAAGAAAAAACTGAAGCCAGAAAAAATGTTGAAAAATGCACAGGCTCTAACCAGTCTGGTGCGTATCGTTTTGGGCGGCCTTAAGTCTGGATGCCATCTGGCACGAATTCGACATCCGGTGCGTAAGCTGCGCGAATGATTCTTGCGGGGATAATGTCTCTAAACAATAAATGTAGTTTCACGAGCAACCAAGCGATTCCTGTTCTGAATAAGTTGATCTGCCCGGCAAGTTTCGGGTACGAAATGCTGTAGCCGGACGACTTGGGGTGGATCGCCACATCGTCTCGAATTATTCTTAACCTCACAAAATGGTCCCACTCAGCGGTGTTCCTTTCGAGCTGCTTTCCGAACGTCATTATTGGCACCCATCTCGTGATCTTATCATCAAAACGCACCTTGTTTTCGGCTGAGTCAAGTAGCGCCTGTTGTGGGTGGTGCTTATTCCAATGTTCAACCTTGTATTGGATATAACCCTCGATGCTGGCTATTCCTTCTACAACTGCGCTCTGAAATTCCGAATACGAGCTTTTCGATACTGCTCGGTCAAGTGCATCAATCGCTGTCTCAAATCTTGCCCAGTAAGCATAGAGCACAATGGTGCCGGGCCCTTGAGTGTCCAAATCCGTTACCCCTGACATGTTGTCAACTCGAGCCAGAGATGAGCCACCTGCGGAAGACATTGTGCTTCCAACAAGATTCTCAAAGAAGGGCACAGTTTTCTGAAAGTCACGGCATTCCATTACAAGTTTTTCGTAATCGATGCCATTTTGTACAAAGGCACGCTTTACATCTGCGTCGGTTTTAAAACTCCTGTTATGGTAGTGGTTACCATGCTTGGCGAAAAGCAAGATCATTTCATGCGCAGCACGTCGGGATATTCTTGTTTTGAACTTAAGCATGTGTTTGCCTATCTACTTGTGGATGGATCCGGTGACCTAATGGTCGCATTATTTAACGATCATTACATACATCAAACCATCAGGATAAGGGATGAGAGAAAGGGTCACCATGGTGGTGTCCTTCATAAAGATCAACATAACAGTAATGCTAGCGGGACTTTGACCGGTTGCGAATAAATTCCATCCAAGCTTCGCCAGCTCTTTCCCATAATAGGTTTGGATTTCGTTCGGTGATGCAACAATTGTAAACGAGTAACTCGTCCCATTTTCTTCGCCTGCTAAGGCGTTTGGCATGATCGGGATGCCTTCCCAATTTGTCAACGGCTTTCCTGACGGAGTGGGCAGTATAACGCCGCTGGGGGTCTGGGTTGGAGGAAGAGGGGTTTTGGTAGGTCCTGGAGTTGGTGTTGAGGATGGCTCAGGCGTAATGGTTAAGGTTGGCGCGCTTGTGGCGGTTGGAATGGGCGTTTCTGTTGGTGTTGGGGTCTCTGTTGGTTTTGCCATAAATGAGTTGCATGAAGTAAAAGAAATAGCCAGAATGGAAACTATAATTACATAGAGAGTTTTTCTCATTCTATTCCTCAATTCTTTATGACAAGCACTGGGATCGCTTGAAGAGGTGTGAGATAAGCGTGGCTTGGGTTTGTAGTTTGGTTTTTGTTAAAATTTCTTTACCGGTGTACAGATATACCTTTATTTTTCCCCACTGTAATTATTATACGAATATCAAAATAACGTGCCATTAAAATCATCCCCCACCTCAGAAAAAAAGACCTCAACCCCGAAATACTTTTTCCGCCTACTACTGGCCTGATCCTACGTCTGAGCCAGGAGTGCTGTGCTCGAGCGATTCGGAGGCTGCGACTGCCCCGCAAATTCGATGGGGTCGGCGCAGAATGGGTAAGAACCTGATCGCGCCGGTCTCCGCCCGCAGGGCGCTCTGTGAGCGACCGAGCGCGCAAACGACCGGAGGTCTCTTTCTCCCTCTCCATTTTGAAAAAAATGGGGAGGGCTGGGGAGGGGTTGACAGCCGTGATATAATAGAACATATATGCTATTTTTGATCTTCCTATTCGTTTTTGATTTTATTTACGAAACGAATACGAATAGGCAAACCCCCAGCAGCACGGGTTATTGACCCAACCACCGCCGCATATAGGCCAGAAAACCTTAAAATCACCTATTCGTTTTTTGAAACGAATACCCTTTTTCACCCATCCGCACCTTAACAACCGCCATCATTTTGTCATTGCGAGCCCCGGTTTTTTGGGGCGAAGCAATCTGCCTGAATCTTCCTTGGTGATCGTCCTTGCGCAAGGTTAATCGTCACCCTGTTAGGGCTGACCCACGTGTCTGCCCTGCTGCGTATTCCCGTACTCTTCTTGTCATTGCGAGCCCCCGGTTTTTGGGGCGAAGCAATCTGCCTGAATCTTCCTTGGTGATCGTCCTTGGGCAAGGTTAATCGTCACCCTGTTAGGGCTGACCCACGTGTCTGCCCTGCTTTCTATCCAATATTGCACTTTCTCCCGGCAAGGTGGTTTAATTAGTCGAATGAGAAAACGAATGGTCTCCTCAGTTTTGGTCGTCCTGGTCCTCGCGGTGGCTGTCCTTGCGCTTGTCCGGCCGGCCAGCGTCCCGCTCGTCGCCCAGCTGACTAATCAAGATCGCCCGGCTGCTCGCATGCCGACCATCACCACCCTGCCGGCATTTCCCGCCATCCCGTTGTATGCGTCGCTATTGTCTGCTGATCAGAAACATGCGCTGGTCCAAACCTTGATCGACAACAAGGTTTCCACCATGCCGGCCGCCTCCTCGCGCAGCTACCGGGTTGGAAAATTCACCTCGACCGGCATCTTCGATGGTTATCCGCCTACCGAGGAACAGGTTTCCCGTATCGCGCCCAGCTATGACAATATCCTCCTCGGCGCGAAACGTTCAGAGCTAATTCCGCTCTTCAAACGCTACAACCCCGACCTGACCTTCTTTCTCTACATCGACAGCGGCCTCAATCCCACCTACAAGCAGTCCGATGCTGGCGGCGTGGACAGCGAAGATACGCAGTGGATCTTAACCCATCATCCAGATTGGCTGCTGCAGGATAAGGATGGCTATCCCATAAGTTCAGGCGGAGGGCTTTCCAATCCGGGAGAATATTGGCCCGACCCGGGGAACCCCGAGTGGCAGAATTACTTCACCGAGAAAATTGCGAAGCTTCTTAACGAAACCGGCGGCCAATGGGATGGCATCCTGTTCGATCAATTCATTGGGACCGCCGATGGCCACGTGCGTTATGCCAGGGCTGCCCAACAGGTCAACTATTCAACCGATGAAGCCTATCAAGCCGCCTACCTGACCTTCTTTAAAGCGGTAGCCGCCAGGCTTCCCGTCCCCATCATCGTAAATATGGAGGGAGCCTCCATCGTCAGGCGGCCTGCCTTCGTTGCCGAGGTCGCGACTGCGGCTGGCGGCGCTGAGAACGAAATTTTCCCCGAGGAGATGCCAAGCGAAGACCTGCGTCCGTATCTTGAAACCGTCCAGGCCCTGCCGCCGACCACTCACATCCGCATCAACTCCAAGCCGGCCGGTTTTGCGGGTGACTCTGACGATACCCTTTTCGCCTATTTCTGCTACCTGCTCATCGCTGGCCGGGATCGCGAAGTGTACTGGACCTACAAGGAAGGCACGTCCGACATCCCGCACTATTGGTACCGCGAATTCGACCTGGACCTGGGGGATTCGCAAGGCGATATCCAATTTGGCGCGTCTGTTTGGAGCCGCGAGTTCGAGCGCGCGGTGGTGATCGTTAACGCTGGCGAAGCGCCGGGGGAATACGCCTGGGATCCCGCCATCCGCTTCTATGATGTCAATAGTAATCCGCTGGTCTCGCCGCTTCGCCTCTCAGGCCGTTCAGCTATGTTGCTGATCAAGGATCCATCCATCCTACCCCCTTCGAATTGACCCTCACCAGCGTGGGTATTGCCGGCAGTGGTTAAAAAATAGTCCTACCTGAAAACTGCGATTTCAGACCAGACATAGGCCACTTTCAGCAAGTCCTTCCCGCCAATGGTGATCCCCGCCTCGCCGATCAATCGGCCGCCTAGCTTTTCATAAAAACGCCGCGCCGGATTGTCTTTCATCACCCAGATGACCATCGAACGAAAGTCCCGGCTGGCCAAATCCTGCGCCACGCGTGTGACCAGTTGCTTGCCGTAGCCCATTCCCTGGAAGGCCTTCAACACATACAGCACGTACAATTCCCCATCCCACTCGCCCAGGGCCTCCTTGATCGGGCCGCCGGAAGCAAACGCCGTGATTGGACCGCCTGGCTGCTCGACCACAAAAACCCGCTCCACCTCCGGCTGCGAAAGATGCTCGATCCAGCTTGCCTGGCAACGCTCGTAGCTCAGGTTGGCCAAATGCTCGTCCGGAATGATGCCCCCGTAGGTTGTCCGCCAGGTGTCTACGTGGACATGGGCAATGGCGAGCGCATCCTCGATTTGGGCAGTGCGGATAATAGACATGGGCGAATTAGTCAGACAAATTGGTTGATTATAAGCCAGGAGGACACCCGCGCTGAGTCAGGCTCACATCCGGAAACCAGAACTTGCTGCGCAGAAAAAAGCTCGATCCATGAAAAGCTTCCCTTTCTACAAACGCGGGGAGCATGGCGAACTTACATAGGGTGAAGGGGTTCATCTCAGGCCCGGCCAGCGCGATTCTCTTTGCGAATGACCAGTTTCAAACCCGACCAAATTTCATCCACTGCACACACCTTGACGTCCACCAGGCCAAGCGGGAGCGCCACCTCTCGAATTGTGTCCTCTGTGATATCGGTTGGCACCTTCGACGCCTTCTTGGGCCACGAGACCCATACCGCGGCATCCGGCCTGAGAAGCGCAATTGTCTGGCTCAGCGCGCTGGTCAGGTCGGTTCGCTGCGTGCAAAAAAGATGAACCATGTCCGTTGAGTTGGTAACGGCGCTGTGGATTGTCACCCCATCCGGCATGGGATCAACGAGTTGGCGATACTCTCTCGGCGGGTTTACAACCGCGAGCGTGAACCCGGTTTTGATGCCCAGTTTCTTTGCCAGCGGGGTACCCGAATAGCCGGTCACGTAGTCTCCGTCAGATCTCACGCTTATGGATGGCGTCCGTGACTGAAATGCGCCCCTGCGAGCTGAGCGGCGCAGCCGATGTTATCTGGCAATATTTTATTACATTCAGCGACGTCCAGGCAATATCGGCTCAAGTAAATCGGCGTTCTTCATTCTTTACGATCCATGGGGCGCCTGCCAGGCTCTTACCGCCGGCCTGAATTTACGGCCCGTACTTGCGACTTGGTCCCCTTTGGGGAAGCGGGTGCGATCCGCGCGGGATGGGTACGGGTGGGGTTATGAGTATGCTTTCCCACGATTAAATCAGCGGGAATCCCCAGACCTCGATGCAGCCGCCGGATCATTTCAAGTGAAAGCCCGCGTTTGCGGTTCAGCACTTCTGAGACACGCTCTTTGCTGCCCAGGTATGCAATCAAATCTGAACGGTTCAGCCCGCGGCTTTCCATATAATATTCCAGCACCTCCACCGGATCATCTGGCTCGGGGATGGGAAAGTGTTTGGCCTCATAGGCTTCGACCAGTGTCACCAGCACCTCCATCCGGTCGCCTTCCGGGGTGCCGGGCTGGGACTCCATGAGGTTTTTGATTTCTTTCAGCGCTGCCTGATAATCGGCTTCGCTGCGAATGGGCTTGATTTCCATTTTCATGCTCCTTAGATCGTAGTCACATCGATCCGGTCACATTCTTCGTGCGTTCCCACGAATCGGATGTATACCACGCCATGTAGATAAACCACCACTACCACCAACCGGTAATGATTGCCCTCGATATTGAACACAACCCGGTTATTTGCCACAAAGCTGGCATTCTGATAAACCGCTTTGATATCAGCAGGGGTGTGCCAGACAGCGCGCTCCACGTCATGGAACCAGGTTTGCAGGGCAATGGTGGCGTCCGGGTGTTTTTCCCAGAATTCATGTAGAAGACGCCGGCTGATGATTTGCACAACAAAATTATACCGCGAAGTTACCAAAATGGGAACAATGGACTTATAAAGGGGACATTCCTACTTTGGCTTTACAGTTCCACCTAATTTCTTGTCAATATGCCCACCTTCGATTATAATAACGGGCACTTCGGGCGGTTAGCTCAGTTGGTTAGAGCGCTGCGTTGACATCGCAGAGGTCGTAGGTTCGAGTCCTATACCGCCCACCATCCGCCGTCATTTGCCGGCGGGTTTTGTTTTAATTCTCGGCATTGAATCTGAGTAATTAACTAGTAAAATTATCAATAATATTGGGCGATCTTCGACCGCCGGACCGAAAACAAGAATGGTGCGCGGTCTTTTATCCTATCAACCGTACACTTTACTGTAAGGAGATGGAGATAGCCATGGAACCAGTTGACACCACACGCGCAGAAGAAAATATTGACCCGCAGGATTGGCATGCCATGCGGCATTTGAGTCACCGCATGGTGGACGATATGCTGGATTATTTGCAGGGCATTCGCGAACACCCAGTCTGGCATCCAATTCCGCAGGCGGATAAAGACTTTCTCATTCAACCGCTGCCGCTCGAACCGCAGCCGGTGGAAGAAGTCTATGCCGAGTTCCTTGAGCATATTCTGCCCAACCCGATGGGCAACATCCATCCGCGTTTCTGGGGCTGGGTGATTGGCACCGGCTCTCCGACAGGGGTGATGGCGGAGATGCTGGCCGCAACGATGAACCCCAATATGGGCGGCGCCGATCATATTGCCAATTACGTCGAAAAACAGGTGATCGAATGGCTGCGCGAGATTGTCGGGCTGCCCGAAGGGACTTCCGGGCTATTGGTGAGCGGCGGTTCGGTGGCCAACCTGGTTGGGTTGGCGGTGGCACGTTCGGCCAAAGCCGGATTTGACGTCCGCAAGGAGGGGCTGCAATGCAGCAATCATTGCCTGACGGTATACGCCTCAGTCGAGGCTCATTCGTGCATCAAGAAAGGTGTCGAGCTGCTTGGCATCGGCAGCCAATCACTGCGTTTGATTCCAGTCAACGATGCGTATCAAATCGACCTGGAGGCGCTGCAAATTGCCGTCCAGGCTGACCGCGCCGAGGGGCGGCAGCCGATCATGGTTGTTGGCAACGCCGGGACAGTAAATACCGGCGCCATCGATGACCTGCGCGCCCTGGCTGATTTTTGTCAGCGCGAGGACCTGTGGTTCCATGTGGACGGGGCCATTGGCGGCGTGGCAGGCAGCTCGCCGACCCTCAAGCTGCTGTTTGCCGGCATGGAACGCGCTGATTCGGTCGCCATCGACCTACACAAATGGATGTATATGCCTTACGAAATTGGCTGCGCATTTGTACGCGATCCGCAGCTGCACCGCAACGCTTTTGCTGAGACGCCTGAGTACCTGGCACACGCCGACCGCGGCCTGGCAGGCGGGACGTTGTGGTTTTCAGAACTTGGCATTCAGCTTTCGCGCGGCTTTCGAGCCCTCAAGGCCTGGATGATGATCAAGGAGCAAGGCGTGCACAAATATGGGCGGATGATGGAACAAAATGTCGCCCAGGTGCGCTACCTGACGGAGCGGGTCGACCGCGAACCGGAATTGGAGCGCATTGCGCCTGTGCAGTTAAATATCGTCTGTTTCCGTTATAACCCGGGCGGCAAGGATGAGGAGTCGCTCAACGAACTCAACAAAGAACTGCTGATCCGTTTGCACGAAAGTGGAGTGGCGGTGCCTTCGTATACCACGCTGAAGGGCAAGTATGCCTTGCGCGTCGCTAACACCAATCAACGCAGCCGGCTCGAGGATTTTGATATTCTAGTCGATGAAATCTTGCGGCTGGGCCGGCTGTTGACTCAGGAGATGAAGGCAGCATAAAGAGATATTGAATTGTACAGGTGGAATGGCTATAATAGGTAACTAAACACTTCGACCAGGACGAGTATCTGATTTCTCGACCAACAGAGACAGGGATGTACGGGTGAGAGTTCCTGAAGGCCAAGAACAGTGAAAACCACCTGCGAGTGGAAGCCTGAACCCGGACGCAAATTCCAGCAGTAAGGTAAACGGCAGACACCGTTATCCGTCGCCACAAGATTGCTGCACACGGCAGCTAACCTGGGTGGAACCGCGAGCCGAAACGCTTGCCCCAGTAAGGGCAGGCGTTTTTAATTTTGAGTGTATACAACGACTTTTATGGAGGTTCCGATGTCAGCAAAAGCCAGTCAACTTGAATATCAGCAATCGCTGCTCTATCGCATCCGTCACTCGACTGCGCATGTGATGGCCGAGGCAGTGCTCCAGCTTTTTCCGGACGCCAAAATCGCCATTGGGCCAGCCATTGAGGACGGCTTTTATTATGATTTTGACCTGCCGCGAGCTTTGACGCCTGAGGACCTCGGGGCGATCGAGGAGCGCATGCGGCTCATCCTTCGCAGCGGGTCGGCCTTCAACAAGAAGGTGATCACCGCTGCGGAGGCGCGGGATATTTTTACCAACCAGCCTTATAAACTTGAGTTGATCGATGGCCTGGAGCAAGGGGCGGTGGATGAACATGGCAACCCGCTGAATGAACCTCCTGAATTATCGATCTATGAATCGGATGGCTTTGTCGATTTGTGCCGCGGCCCGCATGTTGAAAATATGCAGCAGATCGATGAGCAGGCCTTTCGATTAATCAACGTCGCCGGAGCTTACTGGCGCGGAGATGAAACCCGGCCAATGCTGCAGCGTATCTATGGAACCGCGTGGAACACCCGAGAGGAACTGGATGCCTATTTGTGGAGGATCGAGGAAGCCCGCCGCAGAGATCACCGTAAGCTTGGCAAGGAGCTCGATTTGTTCAGTATTAATCCGGAAGTCGGGGCTGGATTGGTTCTATGGCACCCCAACGGCGCCATGGTGCGCCACCTGGCTGAAGCCTACTGCAAGGACGAACACATTAAGAATGGCTACGTCCTGGCTTATTCGCCGCACATTGGGCGGGCGGGGTTGTGGGAAACGAGCGGGCATCTGGTCTGGTATAAGGAAAACATGTATGCTCCCATGCAAATCGATGATGAAGCCTACTACGCCAAACCGATGAATTGTCCGTTCCATATCCAAATCTATAAAAATAAAACCCGTTCCTATCGGGAACTGCCCATTCGCATAGCCGAGTGGGGTACGGTTTATCGTTATGAACGCTCAGGCGTCTTGCATGGATTGCTGCGGGTACGCGGCTTTACTCAAGATGATGCTCACATTTTCTGCCGTCCCGACCAGATGCCGGAAGAAATAGACAGGGCGCTCCATTTCTGTCTGCACATCCTGCGCCATTTTGGCCTGCACAATTTTCATGCTTATCTTTCGACCCGGAATCCGGATAAGTTTGCCGGTGAGCTGCCGGATTGGGATATGGCAACCCAGGCGCTGCGCCAGGCGTTGGAACGAGCTGAACTGCCGTTTGATCTGGATGAAGGTGGAGCAGCCTTTTATGGCCCAAAGATCGACCTCAAGATGATCGATGCTCTCGGGCGGGAATGGCAGCTCAGTACCATCCAATTTGACTTCAACCTGTCGGAGCGTTTTGGTCTCGAGTACACCGGTGATGACGGGCAGCCGCACCGGCTCTTCATGGTGCACCGCGCTTTGTTGGGATCGATGGAACGCTTCATGGGCGTCCTGATCGAGCATTATGCCGGAGCTTTTCCGGTCTGGCTGGCGCCAACCCAGGCAATGGTCATTCCCATTGCTGACCGGCATTTGGCCTATGCTCTTCAGGTCGCGCAGCAGCTGCGTGAAGCCGGCCTGAGGGTGGATGTGGATGAACGTGATGACCGGATGCAGGCCAAAATCCGCGATGCGCAGAATATGAAAATCCCTTACATGTTGGTGGTTGGGGATAAGGAAGCCGTCACCGGGCAGGTTGCGCTGCGGCTGCGTTCAGGAGAGAATCTGGGCGCAATCAGCGTGGAGGAGTTCCAGTCGCGCGCGAGGAAGGAAATTGAGGATTTGGTTTAAATGAATGGGTAGGCAGTTAATAATCCCTCACCTTTTGAAGGGAGAGGTTAAGTGAGGGTGATGATGAATGTTGCTGCGTTCGACCCATGCCATTTCTGAGTGGCCTCGTTCGTTACCATGCAGGGATTGACAAATGGGTCGAACACACACGACCTCTCCCGGGAAAAAACGGGGAGAGGGATTAAAAAATGTGCTGCTTTAGAAATTAGGACAACGGGCGAAACTTTTGTATATGTGTCAGACAACCCCTGCAAAACCGTCCAAATTTCGCGGATTTTTTACGGCGAAACGTAATTGAGCGGATTGACCTTGCCGTACAGGTCGCTGCGCATTTCGAAGTGCAGGTGCGGGCCGGTCGAATTGCCCGTAGAACCCATCAAACCGATCAAATCGCCCTGATACACACTTTGGCCGCAGCCCACATTGAGCGAACTCAGGTGCGCATAATAGGTCTGCCAGCCGGTGCCGTGGTCGATCACGATCAGATAACCGTAGCCAAAATCATTCCAGCCGGCATAGACGATCACGCCGTTGTCTGAGGCATAAATCCCTACGCCAACTGAACCGCCAATATCGATCGCCAGGTGATTGATATCTGGATCGTAGCCATAGCCCGAGATATAAGTCGTGGCTGCTGGCCAGATGAAGGTGTTGGAGCCCATTGCGCCGTCATATATGGTGCCGCAGTATCCCGGGCCCACGGTACGTGCCGCGGCAGGATTATCGCGGGTGATGCCTGGCATGGTCCAATTGACAAATTGGCCAATCCCGCCCGGCACAAAAATTCGCATGCCAGGTTCGATGTTGGGATCGGCAAAGTCGCCCACACTCTCAGTTGTCAAATTGTTGCCAGGCCAATCTATGATGGTTTCCGGGGTAACTTGATAAAACTCAGCCACGCCGTTCAATCCGTCCCCTTCATGCCACTCATAGACCACGCCATCCACCGGCGGAATTTCCAATACCATATCAGGTTGGATTAACTTTGCATCCGGGATCTTGGCTGGATTGCTCCACATCAATGAGCGGGGATTCAAGTCAAAGCGCTCGGCAATGTCATAGATGTTGTCGCCTTTTTGCACCGTATAAGTGGTCATTTCAAAGCGCGGGCGGGAAGGCAGGGTGGTGTGCAGCGTTACCAGACGCATGATGCTGCGGATATTGGTCATGCGATTCGGCGGCTCGAACATGGGTGGGCGGACAACCGGCGTCTGAGTGGGGGAAGCGGCAGCGACTGCGGCTGCTTGCGGGCTCTTGACTGTTCCCTTGAGGTAGAAATTGCTCATAACCCACACGACCATGAGAATCAGTGCAATCGAAGCAATACCGGTGGCGATTCGCAGAACCATATCGCCCAAACCCATGCGTTGGATGCTCCCCCAGATTTCCAAAAAGCCGCGGCGCGGGCGGTCTGGCTGCGGGTTTGCTGTTGAGTTTAAATTGTCAGGGTTATCCGGAATCGGAATTTTTGTTTCCGACGAATCACTCATGCTAAAAAATTCCTCTTTTGTCAATATAACATAACCATTAATGTCGGTCAAGCAACGGTATACCTACGGAAAAACACGCTTCCCGTGGCAAAAATGCTTATTTATTTAGTTGCTGGCAGGTTTTTGACTTGAATCGCCTTGCCGGCGGACGATGGGGATTAGCAGTAGGAACCCGAGTGCAATTACTGCCTGACCAATTTCGACGCCGCGGGCTTGCCAGGCGCCAAAATAGGGGATGCCCGGCAGCGGGTGGCTGCCGAAACCAAAGATGTCTGCCATGCCGGCAAAGACGGCGATCACATAACCCGTGGCGACCAGCCGCAGGCCGATATCTGCCAGAATGCTCGTCTGGCGGTCCTTCCAAAGGGCCATTAGACTCAGGTAACCGCCCATACAAACCAGCGCCAGGCCGATCAGGAAGACGGCAATTTGAACGAAGCCGATCACCGGGCTGCGGTCTGCGCCAAACAGGGCAGGGCGGGCGCCAAGCAGAAAAATGACCAGGCCTGCCAGGGTAATTGCCAATCCGGTGCGAATCCGCCGGGCTGAAAAACCATTTTTGGGAGGTTTTTGCCAGGCTGGAATAGGGCGGGGAGGTGTTTTTAGGTCAGTGGTTTGGCTCATGCAGGGAGATTGTGCTCCAAAAGCCGCTGCCAGTTCCCGGAAAAGATCGCTTCGATCTCTTCCGGTGAGTAGCCATGCGTGGTGAGAGGCTGCGCCAGTTTGGGTAAATCGGCAATCGTGTTCAATTCCAGGGGGATAGCTGGCCAGCCGAAACCACCGTCATAGTCGGTGCCAAGGCCAACATGCAGCGCATCGCCGGCAATCTGGCAAATATGATCGATGTGATCGACTACCATTTCCAGGGTTACCTGCTCGCGGGGGTCGGTGTTCTTCCAACCGGAGAGCAAAAAGCGGTTGAAGGGCACTACCCCGATGATCCCGCCCCGTTCCACCAGGTTGCGAATCACTGTATCGGTCAGGTGACGCTGGGTAGGATCTTCTTTTAAAAGGGCGCGGGCATTGGCATGGCTGGCGATAATCGCACCCGAATAGCGGTCCAGCGCTTGCAGTGCGGGTTCCTCTTTCATGTGTGCGATGTCCAGAGTATAGCCCAAATTCGCCATATTTTCTAGCAGGCGGAATCCCTCCGATGTAAAACGACCGCCTTCATAAGTGCCGCCGCAGTAGCGGGTGCCGGCCCACACCGGACCAATCAGCCGCACCCCCTGTTCCCACCATTCTTCCAATTCAGCAGGTCCTGAGACGCCTTCGGCGCCTTCCATGGAAAGCACCAAGCCAACCGGATGAGCAGCGGTGGGGTCGCCTTCCCAGGCATTCAAGACCTTTGCCAGGCTGGGAAGGTTTTTGACAAGCGTAAATTGGTCTGGTGATTCATCTGTCAGCCGGTTATAAATATCCATCTGCGCGCGTGTCAAGCGGTGCGCCTCTTCCAGAGTGGCAAAATCAACGCGTTCTGACTCATTGGTCTTGTACTTGCGCGGCAGGACAAACAGAGTGGCAAAAATAACAGCCAACTGGGCTTGCTGGTATTCCGGCCAACCCAAAGTGGACTGTCCATTCTGGAGCTCCGGGATACGCGTACTGGCTTCACGGGCGCGGGTTACCGCCGCCGATTGGCGGTAGTCCCGGCCAAACGAATATATGTTGTATGCAATATCCTGGTGAGCGTCGATTATTCGCGGCATAAAGGTGTCAGAAGTGGGGTGAAACAAAACGCACCCGTACGGTGCGCTTTGTTTTTTCCGTATTGATGATCGAATTACTTGGTTTCGGTCTCTGGATCAGACTCGGTCGGGGGTTCTTCAAGGGTGGTTGGCTGGTCACTCTCAACCGGAGGTTCCTCGGCGGCGGGCAGGTCACTTTCTTCCAGAACGCCTTCGAGTGATTCCCAGTCCATATCGGCATAAGCCATTGATTCGACGCGGCGCAGGCTCAATCCAATGCGATGATTGTCGGGATCGACCTTAATCACGCGCAGTGTAACGACATCGCCTTCTTTGAGCACTTCTTTGGGATGCTCGATGCGCTTATCGTGGATTTCGGAGATGTGTATCAAGCCTTCGATGTCGTCTTCGATGCGGGCAAAGGCGCCGAACTTGGTAAGCCGGGTGATGGTGCCTTCGATCAACTGGCCGACCTGGTACTTGGCAGCCTTATGGCTCCACGGATCCTCCAGTAGTTGGCGAATAGACAGACCGATGCGTTTCTTGTCGCGGTCGATCGAAATGACTTTGACCTTCACGTCCTGCCCGACTTTTAGAACTTCACTGGGATGCTGAATGCGGTCCCACGAGATTTCGGAGAGATGTACCAATCCGTCAGCGCCGCTGATGTTGACGAAAGCGCCAAACTCAGCCAGGCTGGTGACCCGACCGGAGCGGATTTCGCCTTCATGCAGTTCATCGATGACGCGTTCTTTGATGGATTCGCGGGTTTCGGTGCTGGCCTGGCGCTCGGAGAGGATCAGGCGGCGGCGTTCGCGATCCACTTCGATCACGCAAACGTCGATTTCCTCGCCGATCATCTTGCTCCAGCGCGCTTCGGGGGTGTCGCCGGTCATGGCGGCGCGGCGCGACAGGCTGACCTGCGAAGCGGGCACGAACCCGCGCAGACCGCCCACCGGAACGATCAAACCACCCTTGTTGTAGCCAATGATCTTGCTGTGGAAGGATTCTTTCGATTCCATCAACGTGTCGGCATCTTTCCAGCTCATTTCCTCGCGTGCGCGCACGTAGGAAAGGACAACGTTCCCGCTGGAATCTTCGGGGTTGATCACAAAAACGGGTACTTCCTGGCCGACCTTTATTTCGGCTAACTCATCGGCAGGAATTGCTTCGTATTCTCGCCCACTGATGATACCCTCGGATTTCGTCCCCACGCTCACAAGAATTTGTCCAGGTGAGATGCTGGCGATCATACCGGTGCGGATTTCACCCTGCTTGGGGAAATCGATGTTGCTTTCTTCCTGTTCTAGCAAAGAAGCAAAATTATTCTCTACCTGGTCGTTCTCGGGCGCTGCCCCCTGCTCGAGTTGGGCGTCATTCTGGTCCATACTATGTAGTACTCCAATGGTGAAAAGATATCCACCCATTATAAGGGTGAAGGTACGACTTGACAACCCGGCTAAGGTTGGACAAGCCATACCATTATACCTGATTAATGTCTAGAGAATACCGACAATACTGGCAGTCAGGCAAAGTTGTATTGTTTTTATAACAACACTTTCGCCAATCAGGGGTGAGGAAAAGGCTGAAAACAAGCGTGATTAGTGCTTAAATGGGTAATACGCTCAAAAATGGACGCTAAAAAAAGCACCGATTTTGCAATACCTTCTGAATAATGGATAAGGGAAGGTCTATATTTTTAGATTTGCCATGTGCCTATGAATTTTATCTACCTCTCAACGGCTTGCGTTCGCGAAGCCTGGCGGCGAGGCGGGTCGAGATTCGCTTTGGGAGCAGAAAAAACGTGAAGCCAGAAAAAAGCCACTGCTATTTATCAAGCAAATTTGCTGAAAGAACGAAACTTCTACACATTCTTTTTAATAATTTCGATTGCCGCTTTTCCTGACATGTGTTCTATCTGGACTTCTGCCACACATACTCTGTTCCAATCACGGTCAATTTCAGCTTGTCCTTCTGTAATGTAATCGGGAGAATATTTTTCCACCAAGCATTCGAGAGCATATTTTTTTTCGCTGTCTTCTGTGATAATTCTTGCTCTGCCAAAAACAATTGCGCTACGGAAATGGGTAGTAAACGTTTTCTGTATAACACGATCCGTTTGTATAACGCAAAACGACACCTTGTTATTTCTTACGATACTATCCATTTTATGCCCTGCTTTTGCAAAGTGAAAAAACAGTTTTCCGTCTTTATAGGCGAAACTCAAAGGGACGGCGTAAGGATAATCTTCGTCGCCTGTTACTGCTAAAACTCCAGACGTACAAGATTGCAATATCTCAATCGTTTCGGCTTTAGATAATAGTTGCTTTTTCCTTCTCATTTCTCGAAACATAATTTTTCCTTATTCTGAAATTTGAACCAAGTAGTTGCCCAACGGCGATCGTACCTGGTTGCAGCTTATATGAGTTTGATTTCCCGATTGTCTTTGTCTAAAAATGTTGTTGAAACCGTGCCGCCGCAAAATTGTTTAATTAAATCTGCCAATTCATGGATTGCAATTTCAACCGTTTCGCGGGTGACAGGCGGTAAAGTTTCGATGACCAAAAAAGCATTTTGTGTTTCTTGGGTCAATTTCGTTCTGTCTGCTTCTTTCCAATTCCAGCGTCTGCAAATCGCACCGACTTCATCTTTATAAATGATTTCACCTGCGTGCGGAGCGCGTGCTTCTTTCTCGCCTAAAAGTAAAACAGCAGGTTCGTCATTACTAGCCCGTGTTAATTGAACGTCACCAACAATTTTGTCTAAATCTTCACCCCCGACAGGCAAGATATGCCTTAATGAAATCGTGTTGTATAAGGATACAAGGTTATTGATATGTCCAATCGTCGCGCCATTTAATACCCTTCTTGTTAAATTCTCGACGGATGAAGGGTAATCCTTCGGTTTTGCTCCAAATTTTCGATAGGCTTCCCGCCAGGCTGCAATATAAGGATGTTCAATTACTGGAGTGCTTCCAAATTTACCTGGAAGTGCTGCTTCGGCTTGTCGCAACATTTCGGTAATCTCAGACCTATTTTGTGAGTTGTCGATATTGTGCAAAATGACAACGTCCAAGACCAATTCGGGGAATTCATCGAAAATCGTATCTGTAATAACCAATTTCATTATTATTTACCCTTCATTGAATCGAAAACGATAAGCGCCCAACGACGAATCATATTGGATTTGATTAGACGGCATGATCGCAGTTTATTTACTCGATCCATAACGTATTAGGCGAAGGTATTGTATAAACGATCTTTTATGTCTGAAAGGCCCTAATGTCTTCGCCGTTTCTTCTTGCGATCCGCGCGTGAGTCACCATTGTCCGATCCCGGCGCCGGGGCAGCTAAGGGCGTCTCCGCAGCCGGTTTGTCCTTGTCTACGCTGGCGGTTGAACGCCGGCTGGGTTGGTAGGTGAGCATGCGCCCGACCACCCCGCTGCGAATTTCAGCCAGCAGGGTCTGGAACATTTCAGAGGCTTTGCCCTTGTACTGCACCAGCGGGTCGCGCTGGGCAAAGGCTTCCAGTCCGATCGAGACGCGCAGCGCGTCCACGCGGGTCAGGTAATCAACCCATAAGTTGGAGATGACGCTCAACAGCACTTCACGGTAAATTTCATTTTGCAACCGCTTGCCAAGCACTCCCACTACCTTGCTGATTTCTTCCGGGGCCAGGTCTTTGAGCGGCAGGCTGGCAGCCTCCAAGTAACGTTCAGCGCCCAGTTCTTCAGTCAACTGGTCTTGCACGCGCGCATCCAACTGTGACAAAGTCACCTCGGATTGCGCCAGACGTGAGAACTCGAACCGTCCCCAGAGCTGCTGCTGAGCGACCTGCGCGCCTTGCAAATGCTCCAGAATATACGCTTCCAATTCGCCGGGTTCGCGATCATCAATCAAATGGGCGGCGTGGAAGAAATAGGTCAGCCGGATGATGCGCTGCTGCCCGCGGCGGTGGGTACGGCGGTCAAAACTGACTTTTGTGCCCTGAGCCATCACCGCCAGCAAACCCATCAGGGCGTGCAGGTTCTGCTCCAGGTCGATCAGGCCGTCTCCGGCTTTCTCGAAGGCAGCCTCCAGATCGCGGTCGATTGCCGCGCCTGGCGCTGCCAGTTGATCGGTGCGGCGCGCCAAGGTGGCGTCCAGTTGATTCAGCACCTGGTTGGCGATATCCTGCCATTCCATCCCCTGGAATTGGGCCGGCTTCAGGTCCAGATCATCCACACGGCGTTGCAGCGTGCCGATCAGACGCACCAGGTTAAGCTGAACGATGAGCGTATCAACCTGTTCGCGCAGGGTATCGCTGACGCTGTCATCGCCGGACGCGAGGCGGCGCATTTCATCCGGTGACAGCCGAAGCGGGATGCGAACCAATCCTGAAAGCTCGTCGAGTACCTCCTGCGCGCGCAGGCTGCCGCCGGCTTCTTCTACTCGATCGGGCAGTCCCTGGAAGAAGGTGTCCAGCGTTTCAAACCGTTCCAGGCGGGTCTGTTCAATCGTTTCTTCGGTGCGCTGCAGCAATGTCTCGGCTGATTTCATCAGGTGCTGTCGTTCCGCTTCGAGTGAATTGGCTGCCAGCTTAAGCAGGGCGTTACGCAGCAGACTGGCGTTCACAGTCGGCTCCGCCAGGTTGTTTTTTAGATCGTCGATCAATAACCGCTGGGTGAAAGAGGGGTACACGACGCCTTCGCCGTCCATGGGCGGCTGGGTTTCATCAAGGAAAGCCAGCAGCTTCCAGGGACCTTCCTCGTCTCCGGCGACGGCGGCGACGCGGCTGTGCAACTCGCTGCGCAGCATGTCATCGACGTCTTCGCTGAGATCTTCTTTGGTGAACACGCGGTCGCGCTGCTCGTAAATGCGCTTGCGCTGCATGTTGAGTACATCATCGTATTCCAGCAGGTGCTTGCGAACATCAAAATTGGAACCTTCCACCCGGGTCTGTGACTGTTCAACCAGCCGCGCAACCAGGCCATTTTCGATGGGCAAGCTTTCGTCGATTTTTAACCGCGCCAGCAGCCCTTCAACCTGATCTCCGCCGAACAGGCGCATCAAATCATCTTCCAGCGACAAGTAGAAGCGCGAGGAACCGGGATCGCCTTGCCGCGCGGCACGTCCGCGTAATTGATTATCGATACGGCGGGCTTCATGCCGCTCCGAGCCGATGACATGCAAGCCGCCCAGTTCGTGCACTTTGTCCATCTCATCCATATACTGCAGGTAGGCATGAACGCTCTCGGCATAGATGCCGTAATCTTCCTCGGTCATCCGGCGCAGAGCCTGGCGGCGTTCTTGATTGGTCATTTCGTAGGGGTCCATGCCAGGCTGATTCAGCACGCGAATGACGGCATTGACCCACTCGTCGTTCAGCTCGCCGCCTAATTTAATATCGACCCCGCGGCCGGCCATATTGGTAGCAATGGTCACAGCGCCAAACGCGCCCGCGCCGGCAATGATCTGTGATTCCTCGTCATGTTTGCGCGCATTCAATACTTTGTGATCGACACCCCCCGGCAGCACCTTGACCAGACGCGGCGCATCGGCTGGCGTAAGGTCAAGCAGCGCCAGCAGGCGTTCCAGATTGCCTGAATCTTCGGGGCTGATCGAATTCATTCCAACCGTGCGGGCAAACTGGCGCATTTCGCCGGCATTCAGGTCGGGCAGCGGGCGGTAGAGCCATTGCAGCTCCGGGATGGCGATTTCGCTCTCCTGGCGATTGTTTTTCTTCAACCAGGCGTCGCGGATCAACATGGCCTGGGTCAGACGGCGCAATAGTTCGGGTTGCAGGCGCAGCGAAAGGCGGTCGGAGTGCTCCACCGAGGTAGTTCCGACTAACTGCGGTCGGCCAATTACGTTATAGCGGATGATTTCCTGGGTGATGGCGCGGATCTTGGCTTCTTCGGTGCGGTAAATCACATCCGGGTAGTCCTTCCGCTTCCAGAACACCGGCGTCAGGTCATTACCGTCCTTGCGCGCGTAATAAGTGTACTTGTAGCCCTGGTCATCCTTGTCATTGACTTCTTTAATAGTAGGGTTTGGCCGGATGGCGTTGTATTCCAGGTTGGTTGGGATGGGCAGGACGTTTAGTTTATAAATCTTGTGGAACTCTTCTGCCTCAGTCAGCGCGGTACCGGTCATGCCGGCCAGTTTTTCGTACATGCGGAAGTAATTCTGAATGGTGATGGTGGCGTAGGTGACGTTCTCCGGCTCGACCTTCACGCCCTCCTTGGCCTCAACCGCCTGGTGCAGGCCTTCCGACCAGCGCCGCCCGGGCATTAAGCGGCCAGTAAACTCGTCGACAATGACCACCTTGCCGGTTTGCACCAGATAATCTTTGTTGCGCTTGAACAGGAATTGCGCCTTGAGCCCTTGTTCCAGGTGACCCAGGACGCGCGCCTGCTCGGGGGCTATATCTTCGGGCCGTTCCGGGTCGCCAAGCGACATATCGAGCATTTCTTCCACATGCGCTTGCCCGACTTCAGTCATGGTGACGGTGCGGTCGCGTTCGTTGATTTCATAATCTTCCGGATTGAGCGCGCGCACCACCTGCGCCATTTTTACATACCATTCCGTGTCGTCCGAAGCCGGCCCGGAAATAATCAGCGGGGTGCGCGCCTCATCGATGAGGATGTTGTCCACCTCATCCACGATGGCATAATAATGGCCGCGCTGCGAACGATCCTGCAACCGGTTGGTGAGGTTGTCGCGCAGATAGTCGAAACCAAACTCGCTGTTGGTGCCGTAGGTGATATCCGCCTGATAGGCTTCGAAGCGGTCGACCAACCGGAGTTGATGCTGGTCTTCGAACGGTGAAGTTTTCTCCGGGTCCACGATGAAAGCTTTGCGACCATTTTCGGTGCGGGAAGCCATTTGCAGGACACCGACGGTTAAACCCAGTAAGTGATAAACCGGCGCCATCCAGCGGGCGTCACGGCGCGCCAGGTAGTCGTTGACGGTCACCAGATGAACGCCGCGGCCGGTGAGGGCGTTTAAATAGAGCGGCAGGGTGGCGACCAGAGTCTTGCCTTCGCCCGTACGCATTTCAGCGATCGTGCCCTCGTTCAAGGCCATGCCGCCGATGAGCTGGACTTCGTAATGCCTGAGCCCAATGGTGCGCTTGCTGGCCTCGCGAACCGCCGCAAAGGCCTCATCAAGCAGATCATCGAGGGTTTCGCCTTCGGTCAGACGGGCGCGGAATTCTTCCGTTTTGGTTCTCAATTCAACGTCGGTGAGTTTTTCGAACTCGGGCTCGAGGGCATTGATTTCCTCGGCGCGAGCGGCCAGGCGTTCGATTTCACGTTTATTGGGGTCGCCACCCAGAATTTTCACAAATTTTTGCAGCATAAAAGTACCCTTTCCGGGGAAAAATTATAGCATAACGGGGTTAGGACGGCTGAAGGAATTGAAAAAAAATAGGGACGGGGTGGAACCCGTCCCCTACGAACGAGAAAGGCTAAAGACTTACTGGGCTGTGGATTGCAAGAAACGCACGTAATTGACCACATCCCAGCGCATTTCGGCTGTTGGGAGGTTGTCGCGCAGCGGTGGCATGCGTCCCTCGATGCCATCGGTGAGGGTCATGAAAATCGCCCCGTCTGAAATCGAACGGGCGTTTGCATCCGGTTTAATCAGGTTGGCTGGTGGGAACTTGGCTAAAAAGCCAGCGAAAGCGCCGTCACCGCCGCCTGTTGGCCCGTGGCATAATGCGCAAGCGGTATCATAAGAAGCTTTGCCGCGCTCCAGCGAAGCTTCGTCGGCCGAAACCGGGTTGACCGGAACGCCTAGTTCACGGATGTAAGCTGCGCCCTGAATCGGAATGGAACGCGCCGGTAACGGCAGCGGATCCTCCATGGGCCGGTAGTTCGGTTGGATTTCCATGAAGCTGATCCAGTCGATTTTGATCACATCGTACGTGAAGAGCAGCCCCACCACCAGCGGGCTGGCCAGGATTACCAGAACAATGATCAGGCGTTTTACTATAGCCATAACTTCTCCTCCTCGACGTCATGCTCCAGCGTCGCGCCTAATTCTGCAAAGGTGGAATGGAACTGCTGGTCCAAATCCATTGGGCCGCTAAAGAGGATCGCGATATGCCCGTCGCTGACCTTTGGGTGATAACCCTGCGGGCCGTAGGATGGCGAAATGGTCTCGACGAAGACCCCGATGAAGGTGCTGATGAGCAGTCCCAGCATGACCAGTTCGAAGGTGACCACAATCGAGGTGGGGATGGGGAAGAAAATGGGCATATCGGCGACCCGCAGCGGGTAGAGAAACGGCGTGCCGAAATTGAGCAGCAGCGCAGTAATAAACCCTAGAACTGCTCCGGCCACCCCGATGCGTCCAACATTGGTCCAATTCATCGGCCGGTCGAGGATTTTCTCGGAGAAGGGGATGCCGGATATCACCGAGATGTCCTTGTCTGAAATACCCAGTGAGCGCAGGCGGGTAATGGATTCTGCGGCGTGATCCAACTGTTCTTCCTTGAAAAGCGCCATATGGACAACTTTGGTGTACATGCTGCGCTCCTTTCTTAATCCAACTCGGTGACGGAAGGCACTTCAGCCTTGCCGACTTTACGCAGGGTATGAGCCACCTGGCCTTCCTGTACCTCCCACACCGGCACCAGCGGTATCAGGCGCGACATGACTAGATAGAGGAAAGTGAACAGGCAGAAAGTACCCAGCACGATGCTGATTTCGATCGGTCGCGGCGTGTAAATGCCCCAGTCGAAGGGGGTTCGCTGATGGCCGAGGGTCAGCGGGATGATGGTGTAGCGTTCCAGGTACATCCCAACGTTGATCAGCAGGGTGATGATGAACATCAGCCAGGGGGTGCGGCGGATTTTGCGGTTCCACAGGGTTAGCCATGGGATGACAATGTTACAGATCAACATCGTGTACCACACCCAGGCAGCCGGGCCGGTGGCATGCGCCGTCAGAATTTGCCGCACTGCCGCCTCACCGCCATACCAACCGAGCAGGTAATCGTTGAAGAAGAAGTACGCCCAGGCCATGGAAAAGACCAGGATCAGTTTGCCCAGAGCATCAAAATGCTCAGGTCGCAGGAAGTAATCCATGTGTTTGAGCGTGGACCGCAGCACGTAGAGGATGGTCACCACTGCCGAAACACCCGAAAGAATGGCGCCAATAATAAAGTAGGGGCCGAAGATGGTGGAATGCCACCCGGCCACCTGGCTGACGGCAAAATCCCACGACACGATGGTGTGTACCGAGAACATCACCGGGATGATGGCAAAGGCGAAAATTTGGATAGCCTTTTTCAAGCGAAACCATTCGGCTTCGGTGCCGCGCCAGCCGAGCGCCAGGATTTTGTAGGCGGAATGGCGAATACCGGTTGTCCGGTCGCGCGCCATGGCCAGGTCTGGCACCAGCGGCAGGTAAAGGTAAATGGTGCTGCTGAGCAGGTAAGTGGTGATTGCCAGCAGATCCCACACCAGCGGTGAGCGGAAGTTGGGCCATAACCAGCGGGCATTCGGGTAGGGCACCATGAAGTAAAACACCCAGACGCGCCCCAGGTGAATGAGTGGGTAGAGCGCGCCGGCTGCCAGGCCGAAGGTGGTCATGAGTTCGGCGGCGCGGGTAAACGGCCGGCGGAATTCCGACTTGAACACCCGCAAAATTGCCGAAACGAAGGTCCCGGCGTGACTGATGCCGATCCAAAACACGAAGGTGACGATGAACACGCCCCAGTAGATGGGCCGGCGCAGCCCGGTGACCCACATACCGGTGCTGATCATGTAACCCCAGGCGCCAAAGAGCAGCACGACCACCCCCGCACCCAGACCGATGGCCCACAACCAGAATTTTCGGGTCGTGGTAGTCATCATCTCCATAACCATGCGGTTCAATTCCTCGCGCGGGCGAGGATCGAACATGAGCTGTTCTTTTGGGTCTTTGTGCTCCTGCTCGGTCGTTTTTAGCTTGCCAAAAAGTTTAGTCTCAGCCGCCATTGCGTCCACCTCCCTTAAGATAGGTAACCTTTGGCCTGGTACCGAGTTCATCCATGAGCTTGTACTGGCGTTCGTTCTGCGCCATTTGGCTGACCCGGCTGCTGGGGTCGGACAGGTCCCCGAACACCAGGGCGCCGGATGGGCAGGCTGCCACACAGGCTGGCGTTACCTCGCCGTCGCGCAGCGGGCGATCTTCGGCAGATGCAGTTTGCCGGCCAGCTACGATGCGCTGCACGCAGAAGGTGCATTTTTCCATTACCCCGCGCCGCCGAATCGTCACATCCGGGTTCAGGTAAGAATTCATCGGTTCGGGGATGTCGGGGTCCTGGAAGTTGAACTGGCGGGCATGGTACGGGCAGTTGTTGGCGCAATACCGCGTGCCAATGCAGCGGTTATAAATTTGCAGATTGATTTGTTCTTCCTCGCTGTGCACCGCGGCAAATGTGGGGCAGACCGGCTCGCATGGAGCGCTGCCGCACTGCTGGCACATCACCGGCTGAAAAGCGGGCGCCACCTCGGGGTATGCTCCCTCCCACATGCGTTTGTTGTAAATCCAGTAGGTGCCGCGGCCAAAAGCCACATTATCTTCACCGGTAAAGGGGACATTATTTTCCATCGAACAGGCCACCACACAGGCGTTGCAGCCGGTGCAACGGTCCTGATCCACTACCAGACCCCACTTCTCAGCAATGCCTTTGCTCACTTCAGCCATGGCTCAGTCTCCTTATTCGTTGTGCGTAACATTAATGTTCACCATAGACGCCTTCGCGGTTTTCCACGCGGGCCAGTGGGCGGCGTTTGCCGGTCAGCGCGATGCTGGCGATGACGTCGCCAAAAGCCAGGTCGCCAGCTTCATTGACTGCGGCCGGCAACAAGGCTGCCGGGTTTGCCCCGCGGCCTTCTGCCCAGCGCCCCAGGGCAGTGTGACCCTGCCCAAAGGGAATGGCGATGGTATCCGGGCGGATGGCCGGGTAGCGGTAAACCGAGGCTTCCAGCGCGCCGTAAGGGGTGGTGACGCGCACCACATCGTCATCATGGATGCCAAGCTTGTCGGCTGTTTCCGGATTGACCTCAACCCAGGTATTCCAGGTAAGGGTAGTCATGGGATCGGGCATTTCCTGCAGCCACGGGCGGTTGGCGCCAGCGCCATCCCCCAGTTGTGTCGGGAAAACTACCAGGTAGAACTGCTTGTCCTCTTCCAGTGCAGCCGGGCCGCTAAAAGTAGCGGGGCGGCTGGAGCCCGCAGCAATTTCAGCGTCCAATCCCTGCTCGGTGACCCACCAGCCGCCATATTGCAGCCAACGGCTCCAGAAGGTCTGAATCTCAGGTGCAGTGTAGAAGCCGCCTGCGCTGATGAGCGGGACAATCATTTGTTGAACAAAATCGACTTCATCGGTATATGGCAGAGGTGATCCAGCCGCGGCAGCGGCAGCCAGCAGCACATCGGCGGTTGCACGAGTATCGTAGAGCGGAGCAACCACGGGCTGGATGGACGAGTACACCGGCCGGTCGGCAGCCGCCAGCATGCGTTGGTAACCGAAGGATTCGAGCGGAGAATGATCTGGCAGAATGTAATCGCTCAGCATGGCAGTCTCATCCGGAAAGGTCGCAAAAGAGATCACCAGCGGAACCTTTGCCAGGGCTTCTTCAAACCCAAGCACTTTGGGGAGCTCAAAAACCGGGTTGGCGGCGTGGATGAAGAGAACCTTCACCTGGCTGTCGTTCATTTTCTGGACCAGGCTTTTAACTTCCGTCAAAGAAGTGGTCGGTTGTTCTGAATTGGTCAGGAAAACGCCGCCTGGAAGCCCCAGGTTGTTCACCTGTACGTTTAATTGCAGGATAGCCTGGGCAATTGCCAGCCCTTCATGTTGGCCGATTGCGCTGCCGCCGGGGATGGCAAGCGAATGCTCGCTGGCGGCAAACAAACGCGCCAGTTCGGTCAATTTGGCGGGTTCGATGCCGGCCGTTTCTGCAACTGTTGCCGGATCGATAGAACGAGCAGCCGCGGGAGTGGCTTCCCCGCGGGCTTCTGCGACCAGTCGGGCCAGGGCGAGCGCCACCAGCCCCTCGCTGCCGGGTTTGATGGGGATCCATTCGTCAGCATTACCGGCGGTCAGCGATTGGCGCGCTTCAAAGGCCACCAGATAACCACGCCGGGTCGGGCGCGCCTGACGCATGTCGCCATAGGCAGCAGAGTAAGAAACCGGGGATAGCCAGGTTTCGAGGAAGTTTGCGCCAAAGGAAAAGACCACCTCGGCGTTGGCCAGGTCAAAGTAGGGCAAGGCAGGTTTGCCGAAAGTCCGATTGGCTGCTTCCTGAAGCGTGGAACGGCCTTCGAAAGAAGCCAGAGCTGAATAACGCAGCGGCGCCGGAGCGCCGATGGAACGGGTCCATTCGGTCACCAGGTCATACAGGTGGTCAGGAGCAGTTCCCAGCAAGAAGGCGATCTGCCCGGCCGGGCTTTTGAGCGCTTCGCTCACCAGCGGGATCGCCTCGTCCCAGCTAGTTCTTGCCTGGCGGCCTGTATCTCCACGCGCCTGAAAAATAGGGCCAAATACCCGGTCAGGGTTGTACAGGCCCTGCTGGGCGGTGATGCCGCGGGCGCACAGCCGTCCGCGATTGAGCGGGTGCTGCGGGTTACCCTCAATGGTAATAGCGCGGCCTTCTTTGGTGCGCACGATGATGCCGCAGCCTGCAGCGCATTCACGGCAGGTGGAGGCGTAATAGGTATTCAATCCGGTTTGGTTATACTCGGGCATTTCCGTGTACGGGCGGCGGACGATATAGCGCGACATCGGTCCGCAGCCGGTCAAAACCGCTGAGATCGCGGCGCCAGCTCCGGCTATTTTCAGGAAATTTCGGCGAGTGATCTTATCGCTCATGCTGCTTCCTCTCTATGGATCAATAATGGCAGGTCGCGCAGTCGGAGAGTTTCGTCCACTGCTCGGGTGCAGTATTTTTATGGCACTGTAAACACCAGCCCATGTTTTGCCCCTTTTGCGGTTCAGCTACCTTCATTTTTGACAGGTCGCCGTGGCAGGCCGAGCATTGCAGGCCAGCATTCAAGTGCGGACTGTGTTTGAAATGTACAAAATCCGGTTGAATAGCCACCGGTACCCAGGGAATGGCTTCATTGCGTTCGACATACCCGGCCAGTTTCGTAAGTTCAGGCGATTGCTTCTGGACTTGTTGGTGGCAGCCCCAACATTTTTCGATACCTGGCAGGCCTGCACTGGGTCCAAGGGTTGCGCCTGTGTGACAGTACAGGCAGGAAGCTCCAATGGCGACATGCCGGTTATGCGGAAAGGCAATCGGTTGTTCGGGCGGTGTTTGAGTCAAGAAAATTCCCCCAACGATTCCACCGACGATAATCAAAGCCACCAAAACTGAGGCAATTTGAATGCCGGGCTGATTCCACCAGGGTTTCTTAAGCTTCATGCTCGTCTCCTTTACGCTGTTCTTCAGTGTTATTTACGACCGCGCAGGAACCAGACAACCAGTAAGATGATTCCAATGAGCAGCGCACCCAGTATGATGGCAAAACCAAGCCCGGTCGCTATCGCGCCCAGGGCTGTCAAAATTCCGGTAAAGACGTTGGAAGCCGGCCCACCCGGTTGTTCGCCGCTGCCGGGGGTTTGTTCACCAATCGAGGGGGTATTCTCCGCCTCCAACCCGGTTGGCAGTGTTTGGGCGTACAACAGAACATCGCGCCCTTCCTGCGCAGTCCAGCCAAGGCTGGCGCCGACGACCATTTCAGGCGCCCGGGCAGTGCCAAAACGCGTGCGGTGCAAGAAGCGCCAGGGATCCTGCCCAGCCAGCTTACCCAGGTTGATATCCTGTCCTTCGTAGCGGAACTGGATTTGGCGGCCGTCATCACCGTGACATTGCGCGCAAGTGCCTGAATACAACGTCTGGCCATTGGCCAGGTCGCCGCCGAGGACTTTCAGGCTGACCGGATCGATGAACTCATTATCTTCAATCAGGCCATTTTGGATGAAAGCCGTCAACGCCTGCATGTCGCTATCTGCCAGGTACAGGCTGAAATCGTGGTTTTCATTGTTTACTCCAGCAAGGATGCCTTCCAATTCACTGGGGTCCATCTCGCGGGCGGCATAGATTCCAGGAAAGCCGGTGTAATTCGGGCCGGATCGGAAAGCGCCTTCATTGCCTTTGTAATCCCACCCATGACAACTGACGCAGCGCCAGGTATCGACCCCGCCGAGCGTGCTGGTAGTCTGCCGGCTCCAGATCGGCTGGTTCCCTGCCAGAGTCGGCGCAGGCACCACGATTTTTGTCCAGTCATCGTAAAGTTGGGCGCCGCGGATGACTTTTTCATCGACCAGCTTGCCTATTGGTGAAGCGTAGCCGTTGTTCACCAGCAGCCCGAGGGTTAAAACCAATATCAGGATAAGGAGACTTCCAGAGATAATTCTTTTCATTGCGTATCTCCTTTACCATCGCGCATAATTATTTATCTAATCGGTACACATACCCACCTTTGTTGCATTATACATTAAAGGGGTCTAAGATTCAGCCTATTTTCGGGTGATTTTAAAATAACCCGATAAAGAATGTCCTCAAACTTGACAATCCAGCGCTTTTTGCGATAATGAAGGTAGTTACTGGTACTTTCCAAACGCATTGCATCTTTATTTGTAGAAATATATGTCTGGCTCACTTGGGGCAACCGACCGATTTTCCATTTGTTATTTTCCGAAAAATAAATTGAAAGGAACAAGACGATGGCGACGGTGAACAACTTGTTACTCCATAAGGGGAAGGATGTCTGGTCAGTCCAGGCAGACAGTACCGTGAGGGAGACCTTGCAGTTGATGGGGGAGAAGAACATTGGGGCTGTTCTTGTGATGGAAAACCAGAAGATCGTCGGGATTTTCTCCGAACGGGATTATGCCCGACATGCTTCCCGAAGGGGTTCCATGCTCCTGGAAGAGCCAATCCATAGCTTGATGACCCATTCTGTATATTATGTCAGCCCAGTCCAAACTGTCGAAGAGGTGATGGCACTAATGACCTCCAAAAAAATCCGCCACCTGCCGGTCATGGAAAATGAGCGGTTAGTCGGGCTTATCAGCATTGGCGATGTGGTCAAACAGATCATGTCCGACAAAGAGACCACCATCCTGGGGCTCGAGAATTACATTCTCGGGCGGGATTACAGCGGTTAATCACGGATCAGACGAGTGATTGAGAAAGGATTTCCGATGGCTACGGTAAAAGACTTGCTCAAAGCAAAATTCACACAGGTCTGGTATGTCACCCCGACTTCAACCGTGTCTGATGCCCTGAAATTGTTGGCCGAACAACAGATTGGCGCAGTATTGGTCGTGGAGGCCGGAAAAATTGTAGGTATTTTCTCCGAGCGCGACTTTGCCCGCAAAGCGCTCCTGCCGGAAGTCAATCTTGGCACGCCGGTAGGTGACTTGATGGTGCGCGGGGTTTATTACGTGACCCCCGACCAGTCGGTTGAATCTTGCATGGCAATGATGACTGCCAAGCGGTTCCGCCACCTGCCCGTGTTGGAAGATGGCAAACTGGTTGGCGTGATCTCCATTGGCGATGTGATCCGGCAGATCATGTCCGAAAAGGATTCCACCATCCAGAGCCTCGAAGATTACATCTGGGTGCACATGATATAATCCCGCGGGTAGGCATCCATTGAAAGCGGATCACCACCCCATGAGCGATACAAAACAACCCATACTGGTCGAAGTCACAGCACCGGTTTACGGTGGAGAATGCATTGGCCGCCTGCCTGATGGTCGGGCGGTCTTTGTTCCCTATAGCTTGCCCGGCGAACAAGTGCGAGTGGAACTGGTAGAAGAGAAGCGCGGTTTTGCCCGCGCCCGGTTGTTGGAAGTGGTGCGGCCTGCGCCAGAAAGAATTGCTCCGCGCTGTGCACATTATGGCGTGTGCGGCGGCTGCCATTACCAGCATACCGATTATGCAACCCAACTAAAAATTAAAGGCAGGGTGGTACACGATCAGCTTGAACGGATTGGCGGCATTACCAACCCGCCGGTGGCGGAAATAGTGCCGTCCCCGGCCGCCTGGAACTACCGCAATACCGTTCAGTTTCATATTACGTCGGACGGAAAAATTGGCTACCAGGGTTGGGGAACGCACCGGGTGGTGCCAATCACCGAGTGCCACCTGCCTGAGGATGCGCTCAATCAGATCTGGCCGCAACTGGATCTGGAACCGCTGCCGGGGATCGAACGGATTGACCTGCGTCTGGGCGCTGAGGATGAAGCACTGCTGGCGTTGGAAAGCTCCGAACTGACCGCTCCGGAGTTCAGCGTGGATTTCCCGCTGTCAGCCGTTCATCTCAGTCCGGCAGGAAAACTGATCCTGGCAGGTGACGATTATCTGTTGATGAAAATTAACGGGCGGGTTTTCAAAGTATCAGCCGAGTCGTTTTTTCAGGTCAATACCGCCCAGGCTGAGGCCATGGTCAACCATGTGTTGGATGTTCTCCAACTGGACGAGAATAAAACCGTCCTTGACGTGTACTGCGGAGTAGGATTGTTTTCGGCCTTCATCGCACCGCGGGTCAAGCGCTGCATCGGGGTTGAGTTATTGGAATCAGCTTGCGATGATTATGCGGTCAACCTGGACGAGTTCGAAAACGTCGAGCTATACGTTGGGGCGGCGGAGGACATACTGCCGGGCTTGGATGTCCGCCCGGACATCGTGGTGGTGGATCCGCCGCGAGTCGGCATAGAGCGGGCAGCGCTGGACGCGTTGATCCATTTGCAGCCGCGGACCATTGCCTATGTCTCCTGTGACCCGGCTACCCTGGCGCGGGATGTCAAACGTCTGGTGGCCGGGGGGTACAACTTGCAGCAGGTTACCCCGTTTGATTTGTTCCCGCAAACGTACCATGTAGAGGTAGTTTGCTTGTTAGAACGTGTGACAAGTTAAAGGATAAAATGGGGGTACGAATGGATCTAACTTACTTTTGGAATTCTAACGATGATATGCTATGGGAAGAAAAATTAGAAGAATATTGGAGATTTGTAAAACCTGAAAATCTTGTGTTAGAAAAGGAAATGGAAAGATTAAATTCAGAAATAGTAAAAGGAATGTTAATTAATGAATTTTATTACTTTCTATATCACGAGTATTTTGTTTGGAAATACACGGCCAAAAACCGATTAACAACAACAAGGAACAGTTTGCGAAAATACATAATTCAAAATAAATTAGACGAGTTAAAAGCAATTCACCACGAAATTTTTTCATTTGATTTAGAAAATGCTGCAGAGGGCATTACGATCGCTCAGAAAATACATGGTCTTGGTACAGCAGGGGCTTCTGGGTTACTATCTTTATTATTCCCTAATTATTTTGGTACTGTTGACCAGTATGTTGTAAAAGCCCTACAACTGGTAGAAAATTTACCCCAAAAATCTATCATCATGAGAATTAGTCCTGTGGGTATTAAATCTCATGAGGGAGCGCTGCTAGTTCAGATTATGAGAGAAAAAGCAACAGCATTGAATGCTGCTAACCATTCATTACTTTGGACAGCTAGAAAGGTGGACATGGTTTTGTGGGCAAGTAGACAATCCTTCTGGCACAATCATTCGCGCTGAAGATACAAACTGTAATATTCGGCATTCCAATTATGTTCTCGCTGCACGTAATATCTTTTCCATTATTGAAATAATCGCTGCGAACAAACACACCCTTGATCCCAACCTGTAGAAGCAGACTTGGGGTCTTTGCGTTCCTACACCAGACTCACTTTTTCCTGGCCTCATACCCCCATATCGTGTCATAATGGACTAAAAGATTATTTTCTATTCCGTATTCCGTTTAATAATTTACCCGGGGGCGACAAATGCTTGAAATACCGGAAGCCAAAGTTATCGCTGGCCAGTTGTCGGATAGTATTGTCGGCAAAACCATTATCAAGGTGGAGGCGAATACCTCTCCGCATAAATTCGCCTTCTTTTCGGGTGATCCAGCCGCATAATGTTATTCGGCAGGCATATCTTGGCGGAAACGTGTATTTTTGCCCGACCTGCCAGACGGTTACAAAGTAGGGAACGGTCTTGATCGCGGTTGTTGCCTCCCCGCCCACACCCACAGGGTGCCCTGCAGGCAGGGCGCTCTGCGAGCGAGCCTGTCGAAGCACCGGTTGCTGCCCGAACTCATAAAGCATCTTTTGGTTAGGACATGCTGCGGGTGGGCGCTGCGTAACATCTCCATATCCAGCCATAAGACCCTTCACTTCGTTCAGGGTGACAACCCTTAACCATCTTGATGGTTGAGAACCGCCTGGATGGCAAGTATCATGTCCATCGATATCCCAAACCAGGGTTAAATTAATAAACTCTAATCATCTCCAGGCCTGCAAGGCTACAAATTGGACAAATTTTGTAATATTATTACCCTATCACGGTTAATTTGACCGTGGGAAAGGGTAATCGCATGAAAACCAGCAAGATCCCTTCAATCCCATCATCAGAAATCACCCCGGAAGGGGTGTACCTTAACCGGCGCCAATTCATGAAACTGGCCGGCGGAGCCGGTGCTGCTGCCCTGCTGGCAGCCTGCGGCGTACAGCCTACCGAAAATGTCGCTACGCCAGAGACTCCTGCCCTGCTGGACGAACTTGGCGAACCGGCTAATACCTTCGAGCAGATCACCCATTACAACAACTATTACGAATTCACCACGGACAAAGAAGGCGTTGCCAACCTGGCGGAAGATTTCCCGACGACACCCTGGCAGGTAGAAGTCGGTGGATTGGTGCAGAACCCGCGCACCTATGATATCGATCAGCTGCGCGCATTCCCACAGGAGGAGCGTATTTACCGCCTGCGCTGTGTCGAGGCCTGGTCGATGGTCATCCCTTGGACCGGATTCCCGCTGGCAAAACTGCTGGCAGAAGTCGAGCCGCTGACCAGCGCCCGCTATGTGGCGTTCACTACCAAAATGGACGAGGAACACATGCCGGGATTGAAAAGTCCGTTCTACCCCTGGCCTTACACCGAGGGGCTGCGGTTGGACGAAGCCATGAACGACCTGGCTCTGCTGGTAACCGGGCTGTATGGTAAAGACCTGCCTCCACAGGACGGCGCTCCCATCCGCCTGGCCGTTCCATGGAAGTACGGCTTTAAAAGCGTCAAGTCGATCGTCAAAATCGACCTGGTGGAAGAAATGCCCGAAACCCTGTGGAACACCGTCGCCGCCAACGAGTACGGATTTTACGCCAATGTAAACCCAGACGTGCACCACCCGCGTTGGTCACAGGCCACTGAGCGGCGCATCGGCGAAACCAAACGCCGGGAAACCCTCTTGTTTAACGGGTATACTGAGCAGGTGAGCGCGCTTTATGAAGGCATGAGCCTGTATTCCAATTTCTGAGCCGGTATGACTGCTGAAAAAACCGCCAACCCGCTGCGCACTGTCGTTAACATTCTGTCACCCCTTCCGTTGGTGGTGCTTGTTGGCGCCTATTTCACCAACAACCTGACCATCAACCCGATACAAACAGCAACCCAGCGCGCCGGCGACATCGCCATTATCTTCCTGCTGCTGTGCCTGGCTTGCTCCCCGGTAAACACACTGTTTGATCTGCCCAGGGTGCTCAAATTACGCCGGCCGCTGGGCCTTTGGGCTTTTTACTACGCCTGCATTCACATGTTGAGCTACGTTGGGTTGGATTATGGCTTTGATTTTGCGTTTTTCAACCGGGATAATGCGGATAAACCCTATGTTTATGTGGGGCTAATTACGCTAACGCTGCTCAGCGCGCTGGCGTTCACCTCGCGGCGCTGGTGGAAGGTAAAGCTCGGTAAAAATTGGAAAAAACTGCACAAGCTGGTTTACCTGGCCGGTGCAGTGGCTGTTTTGCATCTGGCATTGGTAATCAAGGGTAATTTACTCGAACTGATGGGCGATTTGTGGAAACCCATTGCCGCTGGCAGCGTGCTGTTAGCAGCCCTAACCCTGCGCATTCCGGCAGTTAAAACCTGGGCGATTGCGCAGCGCCAAAAAATCCGTGCTGCCCGCGCTCTGAAAACGCAAAACCCATCCTTACAGCCCACAGCACTGGATCATCCTGCACCCGCGGGCGAAGTACGGGTTGCAGAAAAAGTGCTAAAAAGCGAATAAAAGCGCCAGGTCGTTGACGTTCGTATGCGTCGGACCGGGTTTAAGCAGATCGCCTAACCCGTCAAAGAACCGGTAGGCGTCGTTACGCGTCAGGTGCTCTGCAGGAGAGAGCCCAAGTGCCCTGGCGCGCGCCAGTGTCTCACCGCTGACCACTGCTCCAGCGGCATCAGTCGGGCCGTCGCCCCCATCCGTTGCCAGAGTGACCAACAGCGTGCCTGGCAGACCGCTCATGGCTTCGACGGCTGCCAGCGCCAGTTCCTGATTGCGTCCGCCGATTCCATCCCCACGTACAGTGACGGTAGTTTCCCCGCCAGCGATCAAACACGCCGGGCGCTGCAAGACGGATTGGCCGCCTGCCAGGTCGCGGGCAGCGGCTGCCAGCAGCCTTCCTACCAGGCGTGCTTCTCCCTGCAGGGTGGTGGTCAGCACGCGGGTGTTGAAACCCCCAGCAGCCGCGGCGTCAGCGGCAGCCTGAGCAGCCATCGCATTCGAGCCAACCAACAAGTTCTGCACCCCTTCCAGCAGCGGGTCTCCCGGTTTGAGCGTTTCCGGTGCTGCACCGGCAACCCCGTGTTGCAAATGCAGCCGGATTGCCTGAGGCAATTGTTCCAATAACTGGTATTTATGCAGCACCGCCAAAGCTTGATCGAAGGTGGTTGGGTCGGGAGCGGTCGGTCCGGAGGCTATGATATCCAATGGGTCACCGACCACGTCGGAGAGAATGAATGAAATCACCCGGGCAGGTGCGGCAACCCGTGCCAATCCCCCACCCTTTACCACATCCAGGTGTTTGCGCACAGCGTTGATTTCGCCAATGTCCGCCCCGCTGCGCAGCAGGAGGCTTATCGTTTGCTGGAGATCGGTAAGCGTGATTCCTATTGCCGGGGCGGTCAACAGCGCGGAGGCTCCGCCAGAAAGCAGGCATAAAACCAGATCAGATTGGTCTGCTTGCGACAGCAGACTTAAGATCTTGCGGGTGGCAACTACACCGCGCTCATCGGGCAAGGGATGCCCGGCCTCGATGATCTTCAGGCTGGCCGGAAAATTGACCTCATCTAGTCCGTAACCGTCTTTGACAATGACAGCGCCGCCGGTCAGACGGTCATCCAGGATTTGGGCAGCGGCTTGCGCCATGGGCGCCCCGGCTTTGCCGGCTCCGACCAGGAAGACGTGGCGGATGTCTGCCAGGTTATAGGTCTGGCCGCCGGCAGTCAACTGATCGCCATTCCGGCTGAGAAAGCGGAGAACTGCCGCTGCCGGATCTGCCGCTTGCAGGGCTGTGTCCAATACCCGGCAGACTTCGTCCCCGCGCGGAAGGGATTGGAGCGTATGGGTCATGAAACGTGAGCGCGTGGGAGGAACAAAACCTGGCATACAGATATTGTATTCATTTTGCGTCTGGAATGAAATCGGTTTTCACCCCGTCCATGTGTTGTCATCGCGCCGACTGAAGCAATCCACGCAGGTTGTGGAAGAACGGCGGACGGATCAACAGGTGCAGATTGCTTCCTCCGCTTCGCTACGTCGCAATGACAAATGTGCCGGGTGAAAATAGCTTTAACGCTTCGCTCCATTTGCAACGTCAGATTCATGCAACTTTTCTTGACCTTTTGAATCAAATATGAACAGACGTTCTCCAAGGAGTATGAAAGCTATGACCAGACAAGTCGTCCGTTCGCCGAAGAAAAATTTTCCCGCCTGGGGATGGATCATTGGTATCGCTGTAGTTGCCCTGGCAATCTTTGCAGCTTATACCGCACTGGCTGCGCCAGCCGGTGAAAAAGCTTTGCCGCGCGAGATCAATGCCACGCAGGCGGCTGAACTGCGCGACCAGGGTGCCTTTATTCTTGACGTCCGTGAACCGGACGAATGGAATGCCGGACATATCCCCGGCGCTGCTTGGATCCCGCTGGGAGAGTTAGCAAGCCGCCTGTCAGAACTACCGCAAGACCAGCAAATCGTGGTGGTCTGCCGTTCGGGGAACCGCAGCGCCACCGGACGTGACATTTTATTGGACGCTGGCTTTCAACGGGTCACCAGCATGGGCGGCGGGATGAATTCCTGGGTCAGCCTGGGCTTGCCAACTGTCACCGGCCCATAACCCTAAAATTCCAGATTAGACCAAAACATCCCGCCTGGTTCCGGTCGTCCCGGCGGGATGTTTTTACTCAATCTTCAACCACCAATTTCGCGCGGGCAGATGGTGACTGCAGGCAACTACAGTTAGTCACGTGGTTGCCCCAGCGAAGTCATATTAATTTACTACATTGGGCGATTGCCGTTTGAGTAAAGCCTTGATGCGAGGAGCCAGAGCTTTATAAATCGGGCATCGGTCGTAAATTGCGCTAAACAGTACCAGCCCTGCCAGCCCCAGCAGCCAGATTGACAGTCCAGAACTAATTCCAATGACCGCCAGAATCAGAGCAGTCCCGACCCGCAGGTAACGGTCAAATGGACGGAGCCCGCTAGGCGCTGGCCGACCTTCTTCCAGCGCCATAAACCAATCCCTCAAGGCAGGCTTTGACTGCCCCCCAACTTTGCGCATCATCAATTCTCCAGCGCGGTAACCCAGCAGGGTAGGAATGCTCATGATTTTGAGCTCCTGGAGTAATTCCCGGGACTCATCCGCATTGATTTTCACGAATTTGACCCGCCCCTCGAACTCACTGCTGACCTCTTTCAAAATTGGGTTCATTACCCGGCACGGACCGCACCAGGGTGCCCAGAACTCCACCACAACGGGAATGCGAGAATTATGGATGGTTCGCTTGAATTCAACAAGTTTCACGGCTGGTCTCTTCTACCTGTTAGAAATATAGGAAACGGATTAAAGGGAACTGGACCGGCGAGCTCGTTTCAGCAACCCAGTCACCCTGAAATGAACTGATTTGCCGAAGAGTCACCTCAGCAAGAAGCACCTTTCATTTATTCAAGTCAAAAACGGTGGGGTTATTTCTTCGTGCGGACTTTCAGAAGGGCATAAACCGGGCAGTATCCCACCAGACCGGTCACCAGGAGTAATGTTCCAATGGCTTTAAAGACCAAACCGAACGTTCCGGCGACAACGCTGCCAAACCCGAGCGCCAGCAGCAGTATGCCCCCCAGAACCCGCAATATTCGATCCCACCCGGCTTCATTGATATATTTCATGGCTTTTCTCCATTCAATGCTAAATTTCATCGCTAATGAATAGATGCGGCTTGGGATGGAAAGTTACATGCAATCAGACATTGACGCGTTTTTCCTGAATTCCAAGCAGCGCCAATATCGAAACCAGAAAGAGAAAACCGTAAACGCCGATGATCAGGGTGTACCCCAGGACATCCGCAATAGGACCGCCGATATAGGCGCCAATGGCGCCAGCCCCCGCTCCAGCCAGGTTGGAAAGCCCCAGAAAGCGCCCGGCCTGCTTGCGCGGCACAATTTCTGTCCCAAGCGCCCAGTTGGCCGAGTAAAACAGCCCGATACCCGCGCCAACAATGCTGCCGCCGATATAAATTGCGGTCATGCTTGGTACTATGACGAGAAGAGCGATACCACCCGCACCCAACAAGCCGGCAATGCCGATCAGGATTTTTTTGCCAAAGCGATCAGCCAGCCAACCCCCAGGCGCCGCGGTCAGCAAAATGAATATGCCAACGAACAGGGCAATCGTCGCCGCCGGGCCAGCAGCCTTTTCCCCTTCCAACTCTACGAAACGCTCCTGCAAGAAAAACAGCAGAAAAGTGGCAATATTTGTGGAGGCGGTCAGAAATGCCAGCCGGTTGATCACCCACCACGTGAACGATGGCAAGTATTGGATATCCTTGCCGACTCCGATGCGCAAGCTGACCAGCACACCGCCCCCAATCGCGACCGCCATCGCAGCCACTCCAACTGCCGCAGCAGCCGCACCCCATAACCGCGGATCCATATCAAGCTTTAAGGTCATGAACCAACGGACAAAAGCGCCCATCCCCAGAATCAGAAGGGTGAAGGCCGCCGTCATCAAGGCAAGGCGCAGGAACGGCGTCCAGTCCAACACAAAGGGGGCTTGCTCTTGCCGCTGCTCGGGGACGAACATGGCAATGGCTGCGCAAACCACCAGCACCCCCATCAAGGTGATCAAGGCCGCCCAAAGATTGCCCGAACTGACCAGTTTGCCAATCACCAATGAGACCAGCAGGAGCGGCAGGGGCAGTTCGAGCAGAGCTTTTACTCCTGAGTAACGCCCGCGTTGGGATTCAGGCGCCAGGTCGGGAATCAGCCCCTGGGTGGCGGCATGGGCGGTATTGGAAGCCATCATCGATAAAATATAGAGGCCAAACAAGACTGCATAGCCCGTTTGCCCTTCCAGGCTGGTGGAAAATCCGATCAGCGCAAAGATGATGATCTCCCCCAGAGTGCCCAGCAGAATGAACGGGCGCCGGCGTCCCAATTTCGCGGTCGAGCGGTCGGACAGGATGCCTATCAAAGCCTGCACCAGCACCGCCGTCATCAGCGCCCACAACCGGATGCTGCCAACCGCGCTGCCCTTTGATTCTTCGCCGATGAACTGCTGCACCAGCAGCGGAATGATCAATGGCGAAAGGGTTTGCGAGCGCGTGTTCAGAGCAAACCAGTAAATATTAACCGTAATGAGGTCATGCCAACGAAGCGGACGGCTCATTTTACATCCTGAAAAACCGGAATAATAACATTTAAAGCGATGCGTAAATTATAGCGGTGGGCGCTTAACGCAGGCTGCAATCACCAACCCGTAATCAGACCAAAGGTTGCGCAGCCGTAGCGCGCTAAGGCAAAGGATTCCAAGCACAGCCAACAGGTGCCATGTTACAATCAGCGTGCCTGGCAAGAACCATTTGCCAGCCCCAGTGTTTATCATTTACGTCGTTTTCGCTACACAAATAAACCCTCTAGGAGCAGGTTATGCCACAAGATCGGACGCGGAAAATCGTTGTGACGGGTGTGTTGGGGGCTATCGCCGTGTTATTAGGGCTGACTCGCCTGGGATTTATTCCCTGGTTCACAGGCGCTTCGCTGACCATTATGCACGTGCCAGTCATTATTGGCGCCGTTTTGGAAGGACCGCTGGTAGGAGCCGGGATTGGTTTGATATTTGGCGTTTTCAGCATGATTCAGGCAGCCGTGGCGCCTACTGGTCCGGCTGACGCCTGGTTTACCAACCCCATCATCTCGGTCCTGCCGCGCATTCTCATCGGACCTGTCGCCTGGTTGGTATGGGCCGGTCTCAAACGCTGGCCGGTTGCCGGGTTGATTGCAGCCGGCATTGCAGGCACCCTGACCAACACTATCCTTGTGCTGGGCGCCATTGGCCTGCTTGGGTTTTTACCCTGGGCGGCATTGGGTCCTATTGCCATTGCCAACGGCCTGCCTGAAGCCGGAGCAGCCGCTTTGATCACCCTGGTAGTGGTAGCTGCCTGGCAACGCTTTGCAGTCGGCAAGCAGCGCGGCGCCAATATCTAATTCGCCAGCGCTAACCGACCCATAAAATCGCCACGCCTGCTGCAATTCCGAGCAGGATCGCCAATGCATCTTTCCAGGTGAAATGCATCACCATCATGGACGTTCGCCGGGTGATGGCGGCGTAGCCGCGCGCGTCCATCGCCAGCGCCATCGTCTCAGCGCGGCGCAAACTGGTGAGAAACAACGGCAATACCAGCGGGATCACCTGACGGGTGCGGGCCAGCGGCCCGCCCTTGCGCGTACCCCAATCAGCGCCGCGGGAAGCCTGAGCCTTGGCAATCCGTTCGGCCGCTTGAGCTAAAAACGGGATGAAACGGATGGTCACCTGCACGACCATGACCAGATCATGCGTTGGGATGCCCAACCTGGTCAGCGGGGAGAAGAGCGATTCCAACCCGTGGATCATCTCGGAAGTCGATAGGGTGTATGAAGCCAGGCCCAATCCCAGGATCAAGACCGCAAAGCGAAGCAGCAGCAAGCCAGCAGAAATCAACCCGGCCAGGTAGATTTTTACCGGGCCGAGGGAATAGAGGATCGCTGCTTCTGCAGGATGTGGGGCCAGGAATATCTGCAGAAAAGCCAGGATCAGCAAAAATGGCAGCGGAGGCAGCAACCCGCGCAGCGCAAATCGCAAGGGAATGCGGCCAAACCAGAAACCGATAAAGATTACCGCCAGCGCAATAGCCAGACCGATCGGGCTCGAAGTGAATGTGGCTGCCGCTATCATGCAGAAATAGATCAGAATGCGCGCCCGCGGATCCAACCGGTGCAGCACGGATTGCAACGGCAGGTATTGGCCAATGTTGACCATGCGTAAAAACTCAAAATTATGCATGGCTGCCCTCCACGATATGGGAGAGGTTTTCGGTCAGTTCAGCCGGTCGAAGAATATCGGGGCGCAGCGGCCAATTGCGCGAGCGCAAAACTGCTGCTGCTTGTGAGACCAGAGGCGCTTCCAGTCCAAGAGCATTAATTTTCTCTACTTGATGAAAAACGCTGGCGGCGCTGCCGTTTAGTTGGTCACGGCCATTGGCCAGGGCGGTCACATTTTCAGCCAGTTCGGCAATATCTTCCATGTGATGCGATGAAACCACCAGCGTCTTGCTGCCTGCCTGCATGCCTTTCAAATGCTCGAGCACACCTCGGCGTGAACGCGGATCCAGACCGGCAGTCGGTTCGTCCAGCAACAAAATGGCAGGATTCATTGCCAGAATAGAAGCCATGGCTACCTTGCGGCGCTCACCACCGCTCAGAGCAAAGGTAAGTCGGTCCTTAAAGGTCTCAAAATCCAAACCGACCGACGTCATCGCGCTGCGGACGGTCTCGCGTAGCGTTTCTTTTTCTCCCATTAAACGTGGGGCATAAGCAATTTCATCGCCAACATACTGCTCGAAAATTTGATACTCCGGATTCTGAAAAACCAGCCCGGCGTAACGCCGTACCGCTTTTAAATCGGTGGCAGCATCGTTCAGGTCGAATGCCCCAACCCTTACCCGCCCTTGCTGCGGGATCAAAAGCCCGTTGAGGTGTTGCAGCAAAGTCGATTTTCCCGAACCGGTGGAGCCGATTAACCCGTGGGAACTGCCTTCTCCCACACACAAAGAAGCGCCAGTCAATGCCGTATGTGCCAGCGGCGTGTCGCTGAGGTAAACGTGCCCCAGGTCTTCGACCGTGATGACATCCGCGCAATCATTCCGAGTTTGCGAGGGATGCGGCAGGGCATCGGGAAGGAGCGCGCCGGTATAGGGCGGCAAAGCGCGAAAAAGCGCTTCGGGGGTCAGTATGTCTGCTGGCAGTTCCGGAAATATGGGACGCAGCGACCGCGCCAGGCGCGCCGCTATCGGCAAATCCAAATTCATCGAGTACAGGTCAGTAGGATGGATAAAAATATCCCGCGGCGGGCCGTCAAAGGCCACTGTCCCCTCTTTGAGCACCACCACCCGGTCAGCCTCAACCGCTTCACGCATGAAATGCGTGATCACAATCACGGTCAGCCCTTCACTGTGCAAGCGGTGGATTAACTGCTTCACCATTGCGCGGCCGCCAGGGTCGAGCATGGCAGTGGTCTCATCCATAATGACACAGCGCGGATGCATCGCCAGCACGCCTGCCAACGCTGCCCGCTGCATTTGACCGGCGGAAAGGAGATGCGGCGGCCGTTCGCGGTGTTCCTGCATCCCGGTGGTGGTCAGGGCTTCTTCGACCCGCGCCCGGATCTCAGCCGGCGGTAAGCCCATATTTTCTGGCCCAAAAGCAATGTCCTCTTCCAACACCGCTGCCACAATTTGATCTTCGGGTGATTGGAAAACCATCCCGACTGTCGAGCGGATGGCCGGGTGATTTTGCGGGTCGCGCGTATCCCTGCCGTTCACCAGTACCCGGCCTTGCCCTGGCAACAGCAGGGCATTCAGGTGGCGTCCCAGAGTGGTTTTCCCCGAGCCATTAGCGCCTACAATGGCAAGATACTCCCCCTCCTCGATTTGCAGGTTGATCCCGTTTAACGCCCGGGTCGATTCCCCACCCCGTACCGGGTGCTGAAAATGGACATTTTCAACGGATATAAATGCATTCGCCATGATGGCAAAAATTTTAACATAGCTAGACTAAAAAGGGATAAACCGGTTGGATTTGTTGTCACCCTGCAGATGCCCTGACAAACTGTGTCACCCTGCCCGCACTCACAGAGCACCTTGCGGGTGGGACAATCTGCGATTGAGCTTGTCGAAGGGTAGCCACCGGGCTTCGACACATCGACGGGCTCAGTGCAGGCAGGCTCAGCCAGCGGGACCATTCCATGCCTGTCACACCGTCCCGGTGTCCTTCCGGGGAGGCACTCTGCGAGTGAGGTCGTCAAGTCGAAGGATCTCAGCTATAGGTAACAATAACTGTTATATTTGCAGCAAGATTCTTTGCCTTCGCTGCGCTCCGGCTCAGAATGACATCCTTGTTTTTAACGTGAATGAAACTGTCCTGTAACCAGAACGCTTTTGTAATCCTGGCATATACTAATGATAATGCCCATGTACCAGGTGGGATATGGTTACGTAGATAGCACCGAGGCTTAGTAAACCCGGTTTGTCCAACCACGTCAGACCGCGACCGCAGATCCAACCCATGAATGCCCCTGAATCCGCCGAAATGACACCTGACACCCATCCGGCTGCGGCTGCCCGCGCAGCGTTGGTGTGCGGCATCCTTGGCATGATCCTGGTGGCGATCATCATCGCGGCGCAGCTGGTATGGGCTTTTAACCCGTATCAAGACGCCTCCGATCAGGTGAATTTCCTGCTGCAAACGCAGCCAGACCTGGAAGCCAGGCTGGATTACATTGAATTAGCCCGAACTCGCCTGCAGGTGTATCTCGACACGGACACAGCCTACGCCATCGCCGATATGGGATCCTCAGCGGATGAGCAGTTAGTCGAAGTGCTGGCCGCCGAAGGCATTCGCGGCACGGACATCCGCACCTTCACCAGCCTGCTCAAGAATGCGGCTGTGGAGCTAATTGCCCTTCAGGCAGAGTTGCAGCAACCGGAAATGGCAGCGCCGCTCAAACCGCTTTTTTATCAAATCCGCCAGCAGGTTCAGGTCAGCGATTCGGAGCACCTGAACCAAATCCAGGAACTCAGTCCAAAAGTATTGGAAGATCTGAACGATCTGCGCCGCCGCATGCAATCTATTTCCACTTATTTGCGCCAGATAACAGAAAGCGCGCATCTGGAACGAATTACCGAGGTCCTGACCCCGGGTGGGGCAACTCCACTCCCAAGTGACAGCGATGCCTGGGTTTATTTGACTGCCTACGCCGCCTGGAAAGGCATGCCAAAAGCCAGCGAATCGCTTGAAATTCAATTCGCCGGCACGGTTTCGATCCTGGAGAATATTTTCACTGCGGTAAACACCGCCCGCGTGCAAGACCGGCGCTGGGGCTTTTCAACCTGGGAACCTGCCGCAGTTTGGGTCAATACCCATCTTGGCATCACCATCGCTGCAGCAATAGCGCTGCTGCTTGCAGCGGTAGTGCTATGGATACGTTCTCGAATGGATTGGATACGAGCCGGGCAAAGCCCAAATCAAAGAATCCAGAGGATCATGACCAATCTGGCATTAGCGCTTCGGCAGGCGCGGCCGGCATTGAATTTACCGGGAGCAGGTTCCAACTGGGGTGGCGAGCCTGCCCCTCCAGCCCTCGCCCAACCAGCCCGACGAAGGACGCTCAACAAGGAAGGGGAAAGCATCAACCCGCGGCTGCTGGTCTTATGGCCTAACGGGGCGCGGGAAAATCACCCGCTTGCCACTGATATGGCTTTCCGCATTGGCACCGACCCGCGCAACCCGGTTTTTATCGATAACCGCGACGCTGGCTATATCGAGATCTGGGTACGTGGCGCCCGCGCTGGCTTTTTTTTGGAGGTAATGTTCTGTGAGTCGCCAGTGATGCTCAACCGCTATCCGGTCAGCGGCGCGCGCGCCTTGCACGATGGCGACCTCATTCAGGTACTGGATGTCAGCCTGATCTATTCCGAAAAATAATACATCTTGCGCCGGCCCATAACAGGTTGCATAAAAAATGACAAGGTCGCTGGCAAGCAGGTTATATTGTTCACTATATAAACCCATCCTTTTTCGCTACAATAATAGAGCTTTTTTACCCCCACCATCCCATTCGCAGGAGGAAGTGCATGCACCACGGCCTTGAACCGTTTTTTGCGCCGCGGGGAGTCGCTATTATTGGCGCCTCTGCCAGTCCCACCAAATTGAGTTTTGGAATTTTACGCAATTTGACCTCATACGGTTATTCCGGCCAGATTGCGCCCGTAAACCCTAAAGAAGATCAAATTCTCGGGCACAAGTCATACCCGGATATTTCATCCGTGCCGGATCCGGTTGACCTGGCGGTGATCGTCCTGCCCGCGCAGGTCACCGCGGGTGTACTGGAGGACTGCGGAAAACGTGGCGTCAAGGCTGTCATCGTCATTTCCGGCGGATTTAAAGAAATTGGTCCGGAAGGCGCTGCCATGGAAAAAAGCCTGGTGACCATTGCCCGGCGCTATAACATGCGCCTGATCGGGCCGAACTGTGTTGGCACACTGGATATGTACACCGGGCTGAATACCACGTTCATCAATGGGCAGCCTGCGCGTGGTGGCATCGGGTTTGTATCCCAGTCCGGAGCGGTCGCCGGCGGCGTGGTGGAAACGATCCGGGATAAGTTCATCGGTTTTTCGATGTTTGCCACCCTGGGCAACGAAGCAGACGTCACCGAAACGGATATGATCGAATATCTCGCTGAAGACGAGCATACCAAAGTGATCACATCCTACGTCGAGGCGATTCATGACGGGCAACGCTTCATCCAGGCAGCGCGCAAGGTTTCGCCGCATAAGCCGATTGTGATGCTCAAGGCCGGACGCACCAGCGCTGGCGCGCGAGCGGTATCCTCGCACACAGGCTCACTGGCTGGCTCGCATGCAGCCTATAAAGCTGCCTTCGAACAAGCCGGCGTCACGGAAGTGGATTCCCTGGCAGACCTCTTTGATATTTCGATGGGCTTTGCCCATTTACCCCTGCCCAAAGGCCCGCGGGTCGCCATGATCACCAACGGCGGCGGCCCGGCGGCCCTGGCCGCCGATGCATTGGCAATGAACGGCCTGCAAATGGCTGACCTCTCGCGAGAAACGCAGGAATTCTTACGCCCGCACCTCAACCCTGCCGCGCAAATTGCCAACCCGGTGGATATGCTCGGCGCAGCGGATGTTGCAGAATATTCGGCTGGTTTAAAAGGCGTTTTGGCTGACCCCAATGTGGACATGGCAATCGCCATTCTTATCCCGCAGGCGCTGGTCAATACCAATGCTGTCGCCCAGGCGATTGTCGATCAGGCCAAAGGTCAAAGCAAGCCGGTGGTGGCGGTGTTCGTGGGTGAATACAGTACCGGTAAAGCCCGCGAAATCCTGCACAGCAACGGCATACCCATGTATGTCAACCCTGAAACTCCCGGCCGCGTTTTGAGCGCCATGCTGCGCTACGCTCGCTGGCTGGAGAAACCAGTCCTGGCTGAAATCTATTGGAATGGCCTGAACCAACCGGAGGCTGCCCGGCTGCTGGAAAGCGCTAAAGATCAACCGGCGCTCGGAGAAGTGCTCACCCGCCCGCTGTTGGCAGCCTATGGCATGCCGGTCGTCGCCGGCGAAATGGCGCAGTCTGCACAACAGGCAGTGGATGCTGCCCGGCGGGTAGGTTACCCGGTCGTGATGAAGATCGTTTCGCCGGACATCCTGCATAAATCCGATGTTGGCGGCATCCGCCTTAACCTGGGCGATGACGATGCAGTGCGCGCGAATTACGTCAGCTTGATGCAGGACATTGCTACAAAAAAACCGGAAGCGCACCTCGAAGGCGTGTTGATCGAAGCCATGGCACCCAAAGGCCAGGAAGTGATCGTTGGCATGCGCCGCGACCAGAATTTTGGCCCGCTGATGATGTTTGGATTGGGCGGAATTTACGTGGAGCTATTCGGTGATGTCGCTTTCCGCGTGGCGCCGCTGACCCGCCAGGATGCAGCCGACATGATCCATCAAACGCGCGCCGGTCGCCTGCTGACCGGTTTCCGCGGGATGCCAGAGGCGGACGTGGATGCCGTGGTGGATGCCATTCTGCGCTTGAGCAAGCTGGCTTTGGACTTCCCCCAGATTGAAGAGATTGAAATTAACCCGCTGCTGGTTCTCCCCAAAGGCAAAGGCGCCCTGGCGCTGGACGGCCGGGTCATTTTGCAGGCGTAATCCGATCAGGAGGATACTGGATGAAACGATTGTTATCCGGCAATGAAGCTGTCGCGCGGGCTGCCTGGGAAGCTGGCGTGAAAGTCGGCTCAGGTTACCCGGGCACTCCCAGCACAGAAATACTGGAGGCCTTTGCGCCTTACCCCGACGTATATGCCGAATGGGCGCCTAACGAAAAAGTAGGACTGGATGTGGCCGTCGGCGCGGCCTATGCCGGGCGGCGTGCTTTTGCCACAATGAAGCACGTCGGCCTCAATGTCGCTTCCGACGCTTTTTTTGCGGTCGCGATGACCGGCATTGAAGCTGGCCTGGTGGTCATTTCTGCCGACGATCCCTCCATGCATTCATCGCAGAATGAACAGGACAACCGCCAGTTTGCCAAATTTGCCCGCATTCCCTGTCTGGATCCGGCTGACAGCCAGGATGCGCATGATCTGACTCTGGCTGCCTTTGACCTGAGCGAACAGTTCGATACCCCAGTTCTGCTGCGCTTGACCACCCGGGTATGCCATACCAGCTCGCCGGTGGAGTTGGGCGAGCAGCGCCAACAACGACCCGAACCAGGGAAATACCCACGCAACCTGACCAAATATTGCATGATACCGGCCAATGCCAGAAAACGTCACCCGGCCATCGAAGCACGCACTGCCGAGATTGCAGCCTTTGCCGAATCCTTTGCAGGCAATCGCGTCGAGTGGCGCTCCTCTGACCTGGGGATTATCACCGGCGGGGTGGCTTATAACTACGCCCGCGAAGTATTCCCCGAGGCCAGCGTGCTCAAATTGGGCATGGTTTACCCGCTGCCGCGCAAGCTGATCAGCGATTTTGCCTCGCGCGTACAAAAACTGATCGTTCTTGAAGAACTGGACCCGTTCATCGAGGACCAGATTCGCCTGATGGGCATAGCGCTATACCGCCCGGAAGAAATCATGGCGGAGCCGCCCTACCCGGTCACCAAGCAGATTTTCCCCATCGCAGGTGAACTCGACCCAGCAGTGGTACGCCAAAGCGGACGCCAGGCTGGCTTGCTCCCAGCCAGCGAAAACGATGGATTGGCTTTGTCCACCGCTGGCTTGCCCATCCGCCCGCCGGTACTGTGCCCGGGCTGCCCGCACCGCTCGTCTTTTTATGTGCTGCATAAATTAGGCGTTCCAGTTAACGGCGATATCGGTTGTTACACCCTCGGCATGGTGCAGCCGCTGGACGCGTTGCATACGGTTGGTTGCATGGGTGCCAGCGTAGGCGTGGCGCACGGCGCAGCCGTCGCCGGCGACAAGGAACGCCATGTTGCAGTAATAGGTGATTCGACTTTCTTTCATAGCGCCATCCCGGCACTGATCAATGTGGCCTACAACCGCAGCAACGTTATCACCATCATCATGGATAACCGGGTCACCGGCATGACTGGACACCAGGACAACCCGGGCACCGGCCGAACTTTACAGCATAAAGAAACCCGTGCGATCGAGATCGAACCGCTGGTGCGGGCGCTCGGCTTTGACAAAGTCGCGACGGTGCCAGCTTACGCCGTGACTGCCATCGAGAAAACGCTGAAGGAGTGGATGAAATCGGATGAGCCAGCCGTGTTGATTACCCGCGAGGAATGCGCCTTGCTGCCATCCGCGCGCAACCGCTGGCTGCCGCTGGAAGTAGTCAGCGATAAATGCAACGGCTGCACGTTGTGTTTCCGGGTCGGCTGTCCCGCCATTCTCCAGTCGGAACAACTGGATCCCAAAACGAACCGTCCGCTGGCGCTGATCGATCCGCTGCTATGCACGGGCTGCGAAATTTGCGCCCAAGTTTGCCCGCGCGACGCCATACTTTTCCGCAACCAGGTGCAAGGTAAAACAACCCTGCAGGAGGCAACCTCATGAGACCCGAAGGTATCAATTTTGCGCTGGTAGGCGTGGGCGGGCAGGGAACCATCCTGGCGAGTGATGTGCTGGCTGAACTGGGTCTGAGGTTGGGCTTTGACGTCAAAAAAGCTGAAGTTCACGGCATGTCGCAGCGCGGCGGCAGCGTCACCTCTCATTTGCGCTGGGGAGCGCAGGTATTTTCGCCTATCATCCCGCGCGGCGAAGCGGATGTGCTGATTGCTTTCGAGAAACTGGAAGCCGCCCGCTTTATCGATATCCTCAAACCCGGCGGGCTGGCGCTGGTTAATGACTATGCCATTAAACCCCTCAGCGTGCAAACCACCGGCGTGCCCTACCCCGGCGACGAAATCCTTCGAGAACGGCTGGCCCAGGTCACCCCGCATGCTTACTGGGTGAAAGGCATCGAAATCGCCGAAGGGCTTGGCAATGCCCGCGCGGCGAACATGGTGCTGCTCGGCGCTCTTTCGGGGCTGCTCGACCTGGACGAGAGTCAGTGGAACGCCGTGTTGGAACAGCGGGTGCCGGCCAGGTTCCTGGATCTAAACCGCCAGGCTTTCCATGCCGGGCGCGAAGCGGTCGCGGCGGCAGTATAGGGCTGGCTTAATTTTCAGTTAACCAAGGAAATGCTATAATCGGCATATGGAAATTTTTGGTGTCGGAATCCTCGAGATTGTTCTTATTCTGGTCATTGCGGTCATCGTCCTTGGACCCGAGGGGATGGTCAAGTCAGCGCAATCGATCGGTAAGTTTATGCGCAAAGTGATCAAATCGCCGATCTGGGCGCAGTTGATGGACACCCAGCGCGAGCTGCGCGATATGCCCACCCGGCTGGTGCGCGAGGCGGGACTGGAAGAAGACATCAAAGAACTCAAGAAAACCCAGCAGGAACTGCGCAACGTGGACATCAAGGCTACGGCTGCCAAAGCTGCCCATGCCTTGGTTGACGAACCAACCATTGCCCCGCCTTCGGTTGCTGAGGTACCGGTTGCCAAGCCCGAAGATCCTTCGACAAGTTCAGTGTCCGTTGAAAAGCCGGTTGCTGAGCCTGTCAAAGCACTGGGTGCTAAACCTGACGACACTTCGACAAGCGAAGGGTCCGCTGACGCGCCGGTTGCTGAGCCTGTCGAAGCACCGTCTCCCGAACAAGAGCCGTCTGAACACTCCTGAATTAAACCAAAACGCATCCCGCTAAGTAATTCTGCGGGATGCGTTGATTAACGTCCGAAGTCATCGGCAGCCGCATTAATGCGACGCCAGATGATGGGGTTACTTCTTCTCGACCTCGTCCTTCTTTTCGCCTTCAGGTTTTTCCTCTTCATCGCCCTTCAGCCCTTTGCGGAAGGCGCGAATACTGCTGCCGAGCTCACCGCCGATTTTTCCAATCCGGCCTACGCCGAATAGCAAAAGGACAATCGCCAGTACAATCAGGATTTCCCAACCGCTGAAATTACGTAAAAAACCCATAGTCCTTCTCCTTTGATCAATTCTATTATAACAGACCAGCACAGCGCCAGGTTGCTGGATCGACAAAAAAAATCAGGCAGTACTGGATTCTTCCTTGCGCCCCCGCCCGGCGATAACCGCCAGCAGCACACTTAGCCAGTACAACAGGAATAGGGGCAGCATCAACAGCCCCATATTGATCGGGTCAGGTGTAGGTGTGGCAACCGCGGCGATGACCGCAATGACCACAACGGCAACGCGCCACTGCTTTGCCAACTGGCGGGCAGTAACAATTTTCAGCCGCGCCAGCACATAGACCACCAACGGCGTCTCAAAACTCAGCCCAATCCAGAACATCAGGTTGGTGACGAATTTGAAGTAATTGGACAGCCTGGGCGTGGTCTTCACCCCAATAAAACTGATCAAAAATGGCAGCGCCGTCGGCAGCATGACGTAATATGCAAATGCCACTCCGGCTACGAATAACAAGGTGGCGAAAGGGATGGCGATAATCAAACCGCGGCGCTCATTGGGCATCAGGCCGGGCATCAGGAAGGCGATCAACTGGTAGAGCGTGATCGGCAGCGAGGCGATAAATCCCGCCAGCAGCGACACGCGCATAAAGACGCCAATGTTTTCAGTGACTTCGATCGACACAAGCTTGTCCACCCCACCGATGGGTTCTGCCAGGATATCGATCAACCCCTCGCCAAAGTACAAGGCCGCCACGGTCATGAGCATCATGGCAGCCAGCGCGATGAACAGACGTTTGCGCAATTCGGCAATGTGCTGCATTAAATCCATATTCGCAGTCCTGTCAGACTGCGGTTTGGCGGGCTTAGCGGGTTTAGGGGGCTTTGAAAGGCGGCGAGAACGAAAGCGCTTCAACATATGCGCCTAATATAATAGCGAATGAAGGTTTACACAATGCCTAAATGGGGGTACATTTAGCTTTTCCCCCAATCTCCTGGCAACCTGTTCCTGCTGGCAGCAATTTTACCTCAATGCGCTGTTAGGTCCAGCTGGATAATTCTCACACCTTGGATACTAAATCATCTCCTTTTCCCACCTGGGTCGAAATCGACCTTAACGCTGTGGCGCATAACACACGCGCGGTGCTCAAAATTGCGGGGACGCCGTTGATGGCCGTGGTCAAATCCAACGCCTACGGCTTTGGCGCGCCTCAGATCGCCCGGACTGCTCTGTATGCCGGCGCTGACCAGTTGGCAGTAGCACGTTTTAGCGAGGCGCGCGTGCTGCGGGAAGCAGGAATTACGGCGCCGGTGCTGGTCTTTGGCATGGTCACGCCGCCGGAAGTGGACGAAGCCATTGCTCAGGGAGTCACACTGACACTGCACAGCTTCGAAACGGCCGAGCTGTTTGCGCAACGCGCTCACACAGCCGGCAAGCAGGTTCGAGTGCACCTCAAGGTGGATACCGGCTTCGGGCGCCTGGGAGTATTGCCTGAAGAGGTCATCGACCTGGCCCGCGCCTGTCATGCGCTGGGTGGGATCACAGTCGAGGGAATATACAGTCACCTGGCGATGGCGGACGAAGCGCCCGACCACCTGGTCACCCGGCAGCAAATCGAACGCTTCAGCGGGGTATTGGACAGCTTGCAGGCCGCCGGTTTACGGCCGCGTTGGGCGCACCTGGGCAATTCAGCTGCCGCTTTTGGGCTGCCGGCCGCCCGCTTTGACATGGTGCGGGTGGGAACAGCGCTGCTTGGCATGAAACCGTTTTATTTCCAACCCTTTCCGGCTGAGCTACAGCGAGTGATCAGTTGGAAAGCCCAGGTGGCAAGCTGCCGCCAGCTTCCTGCCGGTTGGGGGGTCAGTTACGGGCATGAGTACGTCACCGCCGGGTCGGAATGGATCGCCACCTTGCCGGTGGGTTACGGAGACGGATTCCGACGGCTACCTGGGAATCAGGTTTTGATCGACGGGCAGCGCGCGCCGGTGGTTGGGCGGGTTTGCAATGACATGTGCATGGTGTGGCTGCCGCATGCCGTTCCAGCCGGTACTGAGGTGGTGTTGATTGGCAGGCAGGGCAGCGAGGAGATCACTACGGATGAGTTGATCGACCGCTGGCATACCTCGCAGGCAGATATTGTGTCCAGCATCAATCCCCGCGTGCCAAGGGTGTATTCCAGTATGGAACGGTCTGGATAGTTCCAATATTACCAAGTTGTCGTAGGGAACGGTCTTGACCGTTCCGAATATAACAAGTTGACATAAGGTGCGGTCTCGCTCTTGCGGTATAAAGAAATTGTTCAATGAATTTTCCCCAACGAAAACTCCAACGATTAACTAATTATGACTATAGCCAAAATGGCTATTATTTCATTACCATCGGCACCCATAACAGAATCTATATATTTGGGAAAATAAGCGAAGGCATTTTGTTAATAAATGATTTTGGAGAAATTGCAAAATCGGAACTAATGCAGATTCCGAAACATTTTCCTTTTGTTTCACTCGATAATTATGTGATCATGCCAAACCACGTCCATGTGCTTGTCGCAATAGAAAAATGTTTCGAGAATTATGGGATTGCGGAACGGTCAAGACCGTTCCCTACGGTTTCCACGATAATAGGGCTGTACAAATCCGGCGTGTCGAACAAAATTCATAAGTTAAATCCAGAAATTGTGATATGGCAAAAATCTTTCCACGACCATATTATTCGAAATGAGATCGATTATCAAAACATTTGGAAATATATCAGTACGAACCCGCAAAAATGGATGGAAGATCAATTTTATAAAGAATAATTGCACACCAAAACCAGGTGCCGGGCAGCAAAATCGAATGCAAGGGCCATTTGCGTGACCCATGAACCATGGCTCGTGACGCATGACACGCTATTTCGGTTTTCTCCGTGCCTTAGCGGACTTTGCGTACACTGTGTGCTGTGGTGAATATTTTTATGGGTGATCGGTTCCTGCAGTTTCGGTCGAGGCCAGGTGAAACTCTCCTGGGCGTTCTCCATCCTCAAATGAGGAAATGACAATAATTGCATTCGTCACCGTCGTGCCGGCATTACGCCAGCGGTGCAGTAAATGCGCAGCAAAAATCAACGTGTCGCCGGCTTCCAACAGGTAAGTCTTCCCATCCACCTCGTATTCCAGGATGCCGCGCAGGCAAAACACGAACTCCGAGCCGGTGTGCAGCATACCATGCGGCCCGCTGCCCGCGCCGGATTCGAGCGTGACCATAAAAGCCTCGATGCGACCGGTAAACTTCTCTCCGCCTAAGCCTTCCCACAATCCGCGGGTGAAGGGCATCCGCACCCGCTGGGTGGCTTTGAGGTGGACAACCGGACTGCGATCCGGTTCGATGCGGAAGAAAGCCGTCACCGGCACCTCCATCGCGCCAGCCAGTTTATTGAGTGTACTAACAGAAGGCGAGGTCAGCCCGCGTTCGATCATGCTCAATGCATTGGCCGAGAGACCACTGGTGCGCGCCAGGCTGCGCATCGACACGCCGCGTTCCTCCCGCAAATGTTTTAACCGCTGGCCAACGTCTATGGAAACAGCTTCCTTACCAAGAATGTCCATCAAAACCTCCGCGGTTAACATTAATAGGAATATTACCCGACCCGCTCAAACAATATATGACTTAACCTGTCATTATTATATAGAGATTATCCGGGAATGTAAATTTATTTCGTAAGGTATTTTAACGCCAATTATCGATTATTCGATATTTACGGAACGAAATGAATCCCGTCCTCTACGGGTAGTGGCACGTATCGCGGCGCCAGCCTGGTCTTAGGCTTCGACAAGCTTAGCCACCTGGCTTCGACAGGCTCAACCAACGGGGAAACCGCCCCCTGTCCGCACTCACAGAGCACCCTTTGGGTGGGACAATCTGCGATTGAGCTTGTCGAAGGGCAACTAACAGGCTTCGACAGGCTCAGCCAACGGGGAAACCGCACCCTGTCCGCACTCACAGAGCACCCTTTGGGTGGGACAATCTGTGATTGAGCTTGTCGAAGGGCAGCTAACAGGCTTCGACAGGCTCAGCCACAGAGAAATCGCGCCCTGTTCGCACTCACAGAGCACCTTTTGGGTGGGACAACCGCAATTGAGCCTGTCGATGGGCAGCCAGCAGGCTTCGACAGGCTCACGCATAGAATGTTTTACGAGCAGCTAGCGGTTAATAAATGCCTACGACAACCCCACTACCTGCCCGGTTTCCAGGTCAACATCTACATCGTAGAATCCGGGGCGGGTTGGCAGGCCGGGCATGGTGCTCATTGTCCCCAATAGCGGGTAGAGGAAGCCCGCACCAACCGAAGCGCGAACATCGCGCACCGGAATGCGATACCCTTTAGGCACGCCCTTCACATTCGCGTCATGGCTCAAAGAAAGGTGAGTTTTGGCCATGCAAATGGGCAGCTTGTCGAAACCAAGATCGGTATAAGCCTGGATGCGCTCTTCGGCCAGCGGTTCGTAATCGACGCCGTCTGCGCCGTAAACCTCACGGGCTATGATTTCAATTTTCTCTTTGATGGTTCGATCCAGCGGATAAAGGAAGTGGAATTGCGACGGCTTTTCGGCAGCTTTGACCACCTCTTTCGCAAGTTCCAATGCGCCCTCGCCGCCCAATTCCCAGTGACGGCATACCACCGCCGCTTCGGCGCCACCTTCATCCACGGCGGCCTTGCGCACCAGTTCCAGTTCGGCCTCGGTGTCGGTCGCAAAGCTGTTGACCGCCACCACCACTGGAATGCCATATTTACGGGCGATGCCGATGTGGGCCAGCAGGTTACCCAGCCCGGCTTTCAGCAGGTCGAGATTTTCGTTGGTGTAAGCCGGGTCGAGCGGACGACCAGCGACCACCTTGGGGCCGCCGCCGTGCATTTTGAGCGCCCGGATAGTCGCCACCAGCACCACCACGTTGGGGACCAAGCCAGAGTAGCGGCATTTTATGTCGAAGAATTTTTCCATGCCCATGTCGGAACCGAAGCCGGACTCTGTGACGACGTAATCCGCCAGTTTAAGGCCGATCATGTCCGCCAGAATCGAGCTGTTGCCGTGGGCAATATTGGCAAACGGCCCGGCGTGTACGAATACCGGCGTGCCCTCGACTGTCTGCATCAAAGTTGGTTTGATGGCGTCGCGCATCAACACGGTCATGGCGCCCGCCACGCCCAGGTCATCGGCAGTGACGGCTTCGCCGCGCTTGTTGCGCCCGATGACGATCTCGCCAAAACGCTTGCGCATATCCGCCAGGCTGGTAGTCAATGCCAGGATAGCCATGATCTCACTGGCAACGGTGATGTCGTAGCCCGTCTCGCGCTGGTGACCCTGCTCCTCAGGTCCGCGGCCGATGGTGATGCCGCGCAGGAACCGGTCGCTGGTATCTACCACCCGGCGGAAAGTAATCGTCTCGGGATCGATGTCCAGCCGGCAGAAACGCACGCGTTCCTCAGGCGTCATTTGCTCGGGATCGGTGTACGTGATGCCCAATTTCTTCATGCGGTTGCGCATGTTGATGGCGAAATGACGCACACCCTTTTTGTCTTTGGGGAACAGCCGGATGAACATCTGCTCATTGGTAGCTTCTGCCTCGTGCATGATGCGCACGTCGATGGCGGCCGCCAGCAAGTTGTTGGCAGCACTGATGGCATGAATGTCGCCGGTCAGGTGCAGGTTGAAATCCTCCATCGGGATCACCTGGCTGTACCCACCACCCGCCGCCCCGCCTTTGATGCCAAAGGTCGGGCCCTGGCTGGGTTGGCGAATGCAGGTCATCACTGACTTGCCCAGATGCGCCCCCAGTGCCTGACTCAAGCCAACGGTGGTGGTGGTCTTGCCCTCACCCAACGGGGTGGGCGTGATGGCAGTCACATCGACGTATTTACCATTGGGGATGGCTTTGAGCCGGTCGAGGACTTCCAGCTTGACCTTGGCTTTATACGGCCCGTAGAATTCGATTTCCTCCGGCAGCAATCCAAGTTCTTCAGCGACTTGAGCAATGGGTTTTAAGGTTGCCGCCTGGGCGACCTCGATATCCGACGGAACCGGCTTAACCCGATTTAACCGGGTCGCCTGGAACGGACGCTTACCGCCTTGATTTGTCTGTGACGACATCATTAACGCTCCTATGTAGATTTGTTAGACCAATGGATGGGGTTAATTATCGGAGAAATCGGCCTGAAATGCAAGTGATGAAGGTAGAAAATACCCTAATAATCCGACATCTATAAAATATATGGCAAATGGATTGATTCATGTTCATTGTACAGCCTTGGTTTGTCCGTTTACGTGTAGGACAAACTTCAGTTTGTCCACGCGAGCTAGAAGCTCGTGCTACAAACCAGGTAAACTGACTACCTAACCTTCACAGAAACGCACAGCAAACCGCATAACTTGACTGGACAACTCCAATTTCCTATAATGATAGTGAGAAACACCGCAGCCCTCACAATTGAGGCAGCCCAAATATTGAATGCATTCCAGGCCGTTCGCACATTTGCGGGCGGCTTTTAAGTAAGGAGGCAGAAATGATCCAGATCAACCTGACCCAGGATGAAATTCAACTCCTGAAGAACTTACTCGATACCTACCTTGAGGACCTCCGGGTAGAAATACACGCCACCGACAATATGGATTACAAGGAAATGCTGCGCAGCCGCAAAGTCATCCTGCTCAAACTGATGGAGGCCTTACCGAAGGAGCAGAATCTGCCGCTGGCCGAATAAACGGTAGAATGGCGACCTGTTGGCCAAGTCGTTCAGCGGTCTGCGCGGCAGTTATGAGCGGCAGCTGGAAAGGATTGAGCTGAAGCCAGCATTATAAAACACGAATTAGCCGCGCTTATGGGGTTGTGTTTATATCCTTCCCGCAATGAGGGCATATTTTTTGCTCTTGTTTCTGCTTCTGTAATTCCGTAGCGAAACCCGATGCAATAATTCCCGCTGGAAGAGCAAATAAACCAATCCCCAAAACTGCAATGAATGCACCAATTATTCTGCCTAGAAGAGTCATTGGATAAACATCACCATATCCTACAGTTGTTAATGTGACTGCTCCCCACCACATGGCTTTTGGAATGCTCCCGAATAATTCGGGTTGCGATTCACGCTCAATGAAATACATTAAACTAGAAGCCATAATCAGTAGAACGATGCTTGAAAATAATGTAATGATGAGCTCTTCTTTTTTGGACTTAATTACATTGGCTAGTTTGTTCAGAGACTGTGAATAACGCCCCATTTTGAAGAGGCGAAATAATCGAAAAAGGCGAACGGCACGAATGAATCTCAAATCCATTCCACCCAGTGGTAGGTAAAATGGCAGGAAAGATAACAAGTCTATAAGCATTGAAGGTGATAAGGCATATCGAAGCCGCCCCAATATTGGCGATTTATACTTAATATGCTCTGTACATGTCCACAGGCGAAATATATATTCAACTGTAAAGACACCAACTGAGAATATTTCAAAGTATTGAAAATGGATTTTATACTGAGAATACAAACCCTCTTCCGTTTCTAATACGACAGCTAAAATATTAAAGAAAATCAGGATGAGCATTCCGATATCAAATGCTCTGCTCGCATTACCACCGGAGTGAGTTGTGTCGATGATTTCGAATATTGTCCTTTTAAATTTTGGCATAATAGTATTACTTTCTACTGACCTCTACTCCCTGCGCATTGTAAAGAACAGCAGGGTCAGACTCCGAGTTATTCCATATGGAAGTACCAAATCCACAGCCATACCCTGCACCTTGAGCGGTTCCTGCCCAAATTCGTAAAGTTACACCAACATTTATAGTGCCTGAAAGAGAACAAGATTGATTTCCCTTTTCAGAAACCAATTTCCAATCTCCCAGATTCACATCGATGTTACCCACATTTTTAATATCAACATATTCGGCAGATTTATTCACACTTATAATAACGACCTGTGCAAAGGATGGTTCAGGTGTTTGCGTTGCTATCCAGATACCAATTTGTGAGCCACGAGTTACGTTCTGAATTGCCGAGAATGTATCTGCACAAGCTACGTCTGGAGGATAAGTTTCTGCTACAGCAAAACCCATTTTTACTAACTCAAGATTAACAAAAATATTTTTGACGATCACATACCTGAGCAATCGATCAAACTGGTCCGTTTCTGAGACATCCTTTACTAGTATTATCTCCTTATTAAGCACCAAATCTGAATTAGCCTTCTTTGATTCGGTGTAGTAAGGTCGTTCACTTTCAGGTGCATCAACTCCTATATATCTGACGCGATATGTATTTCCATCCTCCAAACGAACTTGGATAGTATCACCATCAACGATTTGTACTACAGTACCTTTCTGGAACAATGTGTTTTTGGGTAGACAATCTGATACGTTGTAAAATGATAAATCCTCTGTTGGTGTGCGAGTTATTGAAGGGGTTAATGTAATTGTTGAGGTAATTGTTGAGGACGGTGAAACCGTTACTGTTGAAGTCGGTATTTGGGTCGGTGTATGAGTAATAGTTGAGGTTAAGGTTGGGGCGGGTACAGAGGCAACAAGAAGCGCTCGAGAGGAAATTATGCCAAATGCACCATAAATTAATACGCCTAATCCAATTACACTCATTAAAATTGCGGCGCTGGCACTTTGTGAAAACCTATTATTAATACCCCCAAATAAATTTGTACGCAAATAATTAATAAAGTTGACACCTGTGAAACGACTTAAATTTCGATTTACCGCTTCAAGTTCCAAACCGCATTCAGTTTGGCGCAATTGGTGGGATTCTCTGGTTTTTGTTAGATTATCTCTTTGCCGTTTGTACCTTTGTTGGATTTCACTTAATTGTATGTCAGGCAACTTATCCGGTTTAGTTGATTCCAATTGAGATAAGACAGATTCCTTCCAGTTCAATAATGCCTGAACTTTAGCCTTCCCAAATCCTTCTAGATTCTGAATATTTAGACCTATGTCGGCAGCACTAATAATCCCATTCGCTTTTAGTTTTTCTTTTAGTTTTGGTCCAACTCCCGAAATATTCCCTGTTTCTATTTTCTCACCTGTGAGACCAGTCTCAATATATTCTTTATGAATTTTCTGTAGGGCTTTTGCTATTTCTTGATTTTCATTTATCTGATTAGTCGCGAGTGTTTTTTTGATTTTCGAAATTTCGGTTTTTGTTTTGGAAACTTTCTTAAGTATCTTTGATCTTTCGGTTATATATGTACGTTTATCCTTAACAACCGGAATTAAACTATAACGAACGAATAGAAAAACACCAGCTCCTAATGTAAGCAATACGGCACAAAACACAACCAGAAATAACCATCCCGCTGCTTCTGGCATAAAGAAAAGTAGTATGAAGCTAATCAAAATCAGTAATAACTCTAGTCCGAGCCACAACCTTACCAATCGCGAGGAAGTTAAATCATAAGATAGTCCCCCATTAAATATTGCGTTTTTCGGCATAACAGCCCCCATCAAACTAAACAAGTGGATAAGGATTGTCTAGAACATTATATACTAGCAATTTCACCCAGTTAAGTCAAAAAATTTATGTATTCTTTTCTAAATCACCTCTCGTTTAATTCCCATCCACTTGAATGCGATAGCTTGTTACTCCAGTGTAGTTAGCACCGATAAATGTATTTTCAAATGAGCTTACTTGACCTGCATCCAAATGAGTGCTGTTTACAAATGTATAATCACAATCCACGACATTTCCTAAACCATTATACAAAGTCATTACTGGCATAACGTATTCGACTCGCCTACCCGCATCGTTTCGAACTTGGCCAATTATCTTATACCACCCATAATTTGACAAATATGTGCCACTATCGTTGAAGACGGTCAATAAAGGTAAGGGCTGCCCACTTGTCCAATAATAAGGTGGCTCAAATTCAAAATATGAGTAACCTACTGGTAACTCTAACATAAGATCAAAGCAGGTTTTTTCATGCGATGGTAAATACCATAAATCGGTATAAGTATAATCTGTGGCTATAAATTGTCCTGAACTATTATAGAAATTTGCTGAAATTTTTACGAACTCTAAATGATTCCCTGTATAGTTTAAAACCTCTCCAACTATATGTAAATAATCAATAGAATCTACATAAGTAGAATAATTGTTTAAAATTTGGACCCCAACAGGAATTGGTGTATTTATTAGTGTTGCCGTTGCGGTTGGCATTTCAGTTGCCGTTGGAATTATCGTAGGCGTGGCCGTTGGCAACGGCGGATAATCTTTCATCACTAGCGGTAGATATATCGAATTTGAAATTACCAGAGCAAATGCCTTAGAAAATCCCAGAAGCAATCCCACAATCACAATAATAATTACTACAAGGGAGGACCTACCATTGTTCTTGCTCATGTTTTCCCCTTTTCCCCATGTTGCAGAAAGCTACTGTTTACTTGTTCACGAGCCTTGATTGATATTGCATGGCCGATTTTATTGAAATTATGGTAATTTTTGGCTTGTTTTATTATAGATCGTTCACAGGGGAAACACAACAAACAGTAACAAAATGTATAATATTGACCTTATTCAACGAATAGTCTGTTTGATATTTATAAAACAGATACTGACGGGTTTCGTAGTTTGACCTGTGGGGCGGGAGGGGGTCGAACCCTCACGATGTCTCCATCGACGGATTTTAAGTCCGTTGCGTCTGCCGATTCCGCCACCGCCCCAGGATGTGCTAATTGTAATCCATGCCGGTTAGGCGTCAAGGCTGGCCAGCCAGTTTTAAATTTCAAAAAAATTCCTTGGATCATCCGCGGAATTCGTGTTATAATTTCCCCTCGCGCTGGTTTCCAAATCAGTGCATGATCTAATTGTAAAATTTTTGGAAGGATAGTTGCGATGGAAGATTTGCTCAAAGCAATTGAGGCGCCGGTTAACCCCAATATCCCAGATTTGCGCCCTGGCGACAGCGTCTCGGTTCACGTGAAAATCAAAGAAGGTACCCGCGAGCGCATTCAGGAATTCAAGGGCACCATCCTTTACCTGCATAATGACGGCGTCAATTCCACCTTCACCGTGCGCCGCCTGGCGACTAACGGGATCGGCGTGGAACGTACCTTCCTGACCCGCTCCCCGCGCATCGACAAGGTCGTGGTGGAACGCCGCAATGAGGTTCGCCGCGCCCGCCTGTTCTTCCTGCGCGGACGCACCGGCAAGAGCGCCCGACTCAAACAAAAGTTCAACTAGCCCGCATTCTTTTTTGCCCATTGAAAAGGGCGCAGCCTGAAGCTCAGGTTGCGTCCTTTTTTCGGTATAATCCGCTTACACAGAGGTGCCATGCCAACTCCCATCATCGGAATCACTGCCGGGCGTGTCCTATCGCCCACCCAGGTTTATGAACATACACTGTCAGACAAATACGTAACGGCCGTGCGGCGGGCCGGCGGCCTGCCGGTCATTCTGCCTTCCGGACTCGAAAACGGCCAGATTACCGAATTGCTGGAGAAGCTGGACGGGGTGCTCTTGACCGGCGGCGGCGACATCGACCCCCAGCTTTTTAACGGCATCCCGCACCCGCGGGTTTATGGGATCGATGAACCGCGCGACATCTTCGAACTGGAATTGGTAAGGCAGGCAGCCCAGGCAAATTTTCCCTTCCTTGGCATTTGCCGCGGCGTTCAAGTGATCAACGTGGCGCTCGGCGGCAGCCTGTTCACCGACATCGGCGCTCAAATGCCCGCTTCCGAGCGGCACGACTGGTTTCCCAACATCCCGCGCGACCGCATTTCCCATGTCGTGTCCATCCAAAAAGGCAGCCGGCTGGCGCGGCTAACCTCTACCACCCAATTGGAGGTAAACAGCCTGCACCACCAGGGTCTCGATCGCATCCCCGACCGGTTGCGCGTGGTTGCCAGGGCGGCGGACGACCTGGTGGAGGCAGTGGAACTGAGCGATCATCCCTTTGGCCTGGGCGTACAGTGGCACCCCGAATGGCTGGCCGAGTCGCCGGGCAACCAGGCCATCTTCAGCGGGTTGGTCGAGGCGGCCCGGAACCACAAATGAGCGAGTCTGGCGTTCCGGTCGGGGTATTCGATTCGGGGGTCGGCGGCCTGTCGGTGCTGCGCGCCATGCGCTCATTGCTGCCGGCGCAGGACCTGTTGTATTTTGGCGACCAGGCGCATGTGCCCTACGGTCCGCGTTCGCTGGCAGAGGTACGCGCATTTTCGGAAGAAATAACTCGCTTCCTGCTGCGGCGCGGCGCGAAACTGATCGTCGTAGCTTGCAACACCGCTTCCGCAGCAGCGCTGCAACATTTGCGGCTAACTTTTCCGCAAGTACCGTTCGTTGGCATGGAACCGGCAGTCAAACCGGCAGCGGAAACCAGCCGCACCCACCGGGTGGGCGTGCTGGCGACTCCGGCCACCTTCCAGGGCGCATTATATGCATCGGTGGTCGAGCGGTTTGCCAGCGGCACCACCATTTTCCAGGATACTCTGCCCGGTCTGGTCAATGAGATCGAGGCCGGCCGGTTGGAAGGGGCAGAAACCCGCCGGATTTTAGAAAAAGCGCTGCGACCCATGCTGGCAGAACAAATCGACACGGTCGTACTGGGCTGCACTCACTATCCTTTCGTCATCCCGTTGATTCAAGAAATCGTTGGGCCGGCAGTGCAGGTGATCGACCCGGCGCCGGCAATCGCCCGCCAGACCCGCCGCCTGCTGGAACAGCACGGCTGGCTGGCGCAAAATGAAGCAAACGGTTTTCTGAGCTTCGTCACCAGTGGCCCGGTCTCACCCTTTGCAAAAATCCTAACGCGCCTTTTGGGGGAAAGCGCCCCGGTGGAAGGGGTGCGCTGGAACAGCTCCAACCTGCCTGACTGAGCTGCCCGATAGCTGTCCTCCTAAAACCCGCTGAAAAAGCGGGCGATTTGATATACTAATCCGTAGAGGAGTATCAACTGTATGGCTCGCATTGAAATCGAACTCGACCCGGTAATGCGCATCACTACTGACGCGGTTGGTGAGCCCGGTCAGCGGGTTTTTTACCTGCAAGGACAGGACGATCATCAAACGGTCACGTTGCTGATCGAAAAAGCTCAAATTCAGACTCTATCGGTGGGGGTGGAACAATTTATTAATGAATTGGATCAACGCCTGCCCGATTTGACGCCCGTCTCGGTTGAATATGTCGAAGAGGCGATGCAGATTGAGCCCCCGTTCGATCCGCTCTTCCGGATTGGCGAACTGGGTCTGGCATACGACGCCGATCGCGATCTGGCCTGCCTGGTAGCCAATGAAATCCTCTCGGAGGAAGTAGGCGAGGAAGAGGCGGGCGTAGTGCGTTTCTGGTGCACCCGCTCCCAGCTCCTGGCGCTGTGCGCCTGGGGAGCTGAGCTGGCGTCCCGCGGGCGCCCGCTCTGCCCACAATGCGGCGAGCCCATGGATCCATCCGGCCATTTTTGCCCCAAGAAAAACGGCCACAAACACTGAGCACTTTTGCGGAGACCATATTAATCATGGCATCCCGCGCAGATTTAAAAACAACGCTGACCGCCCTGCAAAAAGGTGAAATTGACCTGGAAGGGCAGTTGGAAGTAGGCTCGAACAGTACCTTTCTGGTGACTCTGCGCTACCCCGGGTTCGAAGACCGGGCAGTTTACAAACCGGAACGCGGCGAGCAGCCCTTATGGGACTTTCCGGAGGGCACGCTTTCGCGGCGCGAGGTGGCAGCTTTCTTGGTCAGCCAGGCATTGGGATGGGAGCTGGTGCCGCCCACGGTTTACCGCCGCAGCGCCCCTCTGGGACGCGGTTCTCTGCAACTTTTCGTTGACCATGACCCTGGGTATCACTATTTTTCCTTTCGTCCCGAGCACCGGGCGCGCCTGCAGAAAGCAGCCGCCTTCGACGCCATCATCAACAACGCTGACCGCAAGGGCGGTCACGTCATCGTGGATGCCAACGACCATATCTGGCTGATCGATCACGGCGTCTGCTTCCACGAGGAGGACAAGCTGCGTACCGTCATCTGGGATTTTGCCGGGCAACCGCTGCCGGCTGACCTCTGCTCCGACTTGTTGCGCCTGACGCATCAACTGACCCGGCCGGAACATAAAACCACCCACCTGTTGACCCAGCTGCTGACTGTGGCCGAAGTTCTGGCGCTCGCCAACCGCGCGCAACACCTGGTAGAAGCTGGCGCTTTCCCTTCTCCCCGTCCTGACCGCCGCCCGTACCCGTGGCCGCCGGTTTAGCTCCGGCGCATTCCAATGGCTTGCCCGCGCGCTTTAATCCGGCTATGATAGAGGTATCACACTAGCGGAGAACATAAACATGAAACAGATCGCCCTGGTTATGGTCGGGTTTGGCAATGTCGGGCAGGCGTTTGCGCGCTTGTTGCTGCGCAAAAAGCCGGTCCTGGCTGAAAAGTATGGTTTGGAGTTCATCGTTACCGGAATCATCACCGGGCGGCACGGCGGCGCAATCAACTCGGGCGGCATCAACCTGACACGCGCCCTGGAGACCATTCAGCGCGGTCAATCGCTGGACATTCTCTCCGAACAGCCCGTTCCTGCCAACGTCACGGATTTTATCTTCTCCAGTTCGGCGGATGCCATGTTGGAGACTTCACCGGTCAATCACCACACCGGACAGCCAGCCATTGACCATATCAAAGCAGCGCTGAACAAGGGGATGCACGCCATCACAGCCAACAAGGGACCGGTAGTGCATGGTCTCGCCGAACTGAACAAAATAGCGGCAATGCGCGGCAAGCGTTTCATGTATGAATCGACCGTGATGGACGGCGCGCCGATCTTCTCGCTCTTTCGCGGTCCGTTGCCAGCCGCAGATCTGCAGGGTTTTACCGGCATTCTGAATTCCTGTACCAACTTCATTCTTGGTCTGATGGAGAAGGGCATGTCGCTGGAAGAAGCCATCGGCGAAGGTCAAAAAATTGGCATCACCGAAACCGACCCCTCTGCCGACATCGACGGCTGGGATGCTGCCATCAAGGTGGCAGCGCTGACCAGTGTGCTGATGGACATCCCGCTCAAACCGCAGCAGGTGAATCGCACCGGCATTCGCGAGATAACCCCGGCAATGCTGCAGGAAGCGCAGCAGGCCGGCGAGCGCTGGAAGCTGGTATGCACCGTCCGGCGTGAAGGTCAGCGTCTGCTCGAAGCCAGCGTCAAACCGGCGCGGGTTGCGCCGGGCTCGCCGTTGTACTCCATAGAAGGCACAAGCTCATACGTCGAGTTCAAGCTGGATGTTCTGCCCGGTCTGGGAATTGTCGAGGGCAACCCCGGGCCGGACACCACGGCTTACGGCATGTTGGCTGATTTACTCAACGTACTGCGCGGACAATAAATGGGCGAAGCGTTCCTACTAGCCGGGGGCGTCATTTCCTCCGTTGAAGATGGATTCCAGGGCTGGCTGGAAAGCCAGCATCTACGCCTGGCCTGGCTGGATGAGTTTCACCAGGTTTCAGCAGTCCCAGTGCCAGAATCTTCTCAGACAATTCCGGTTTTTAACTGGCCAGTTGACTCTGCCTCCGCTCACCGCTTGCTACACTTGCTGATCGCAGACATCGAACTGGACAGGCGTGAGATGGTCGGGTTGGTGATAACGGAAGCTGGCAATTCCTTTGGAATGGTGCTTGGGTCGCCGACTGCGCTCGGGCGGCGCAACCTATTGCCGGCAGCCCGGCTGTGTGCGTTTTCGCTGCCCAATGAAGCCGACCTCGATCTGGTTATGGATGGATTGAAAAGTGAGCTGGCTGTCTGCGATATAGAGCCTTCCCGCGTTTTTGCTTTAGCCCAATTGGAGCCGGTCGCCCAAACTCTCCAGCAGGCGGCAGCAGGATTAAACCCTGCCCTGTCGGTCAAAACCTCTACCGGAATGGTTGCGGCTTTGCTCGACCTGCTGCAATCTACCCTGACCTTCGGCAGCGCCGGGTTGTTGGCGCAGTCATCCGTTGGTCTGGTGACGGTGGTGGAAAAGATATGAGCCGCGTTTACCTGGCTTTGGGCACCAATCTCGGCGATCGCATGTTAAACCTGGCGCATGCACTTACATTGCTGCCGCCTGCGGTGAAGCTGCTGCGCTGCTCACGGGTGTACGAGACTCTACCCTGGGGTTACCTTGACCAGCCAGACTTTTTGAATATGGTCATCGAAGGTGAAACTGAACTTGAACCGTTGCAACTGTTAGAGCAGCTCAAGTTTTTGGAAGAAAAAATTGGGCGCGAGAAAAGCGTGCGCTACGGCCCACGCCTGATCGACCTGGATATTCTGTTCAGCGACGACCTCCAGTTGCATTCCGAGCGGCTGGACATTCCTCACCCGCGCCTTGCAGAACGCGCTTTCGTGCTGGTGCCGCTGGCAGACCTTGCGCCTGATCTGGAGCATCCGGTTACTCACGAGACCATTCGTGAATTGTTGGCAAAAGTTGATCGCAGCGGAATTTCCGCCGTCACCACCGCAGAGGATACCGCCCCCGGGGATATCGCATTGGCACTGCAAAGCCATTCTGGAGCCTTGGCTCGCTATCAACGCATACCGCCTTCGCACCAGCGCGAGTATCTAAAACACATTCAAGAAGCCCGCAAGCCGGCTACGCGTCAGCGCCGCATTACCTGGACGATCAACCGGCTGACAGAAGAAGGAACCTCAACATGACCGCTAAAAGGCTGGCCTTCGGTACGCGAACATTTGTAATGGGGATTATTAACCTGACCCCGGACAGCTTCTCGGGTGACGGCCTGCTGGGCGATGGTGAATTGACCGCCGCGGCGCTGGACCAGGCACGGCGGTTTGTGGCCGCGGGCGCCGATATTTTGGACATCGGCGGCGAATCCACCCGCCCAGGCGCGCAACAGGTCACGGTTGACGAGGAAATTGCACGCATCGAACCCGTCATGCGTGCGCTGGCTGCCGCCGACCTGGATGTGCTGCTCTCGGTCGATACCTACAAAGCCGCTGCCGCCGAAGCGGCTCTCGAAGCCGGTGCGCACTGGATCAATGATGTCTGGGGCTTGCGCGCTGACCCGCAAATTGCAGCGGTGGCTGCCCGCTACCATGTACCAGTGGTGCTGATGCACAACCGTTCCAAACCTGGCAATGCCAACTTGCAGCAGCGGCTGGGCGGGCGTTATGTCGGCATGGAGTACGACGACTTGATTGCGGACGTGTCCCGCGAGTTGCTGCAAAGCGTGGATATCGCCCTGCAAGCCGGGATTGCTCGCGAAGACATAATATTGGATCCCGGCATTGGCTTTGGTAAAACGGTCGAACAGAACCTGATGCTGCTCAACCGGCTGGATGCGATTAAAGCGCTGGGTTACCCGCTGCTGTTGGGCCCATCGCGCAAGTCCTTTATCGGTTACACCCTCAATTTACCCCCCGACCAACGCCTGGAAGGTACCCTGGCTGCCTGCACCGTCGGCATTCAACGCGGCGCAGACATCTTGCGCGTGCATGATGTCGAACCCGTGGTGCGGCTGGCTCGCATGACGGATGCCATTTTGCGCTCCATGTAGGACAAACTTTAGTTTGCGTTATATGTAGGACAAACTTCAGTTTGTCTCGCGAACAGAGTTCGCGCATAGGCGTGACTTCCAGAATTGTGGGCTGCGCTACGCGATTTCTTCTTCCCCTGGCACCAGCCAGGATCGCTTCCAGGCGTATAAAATCCCCAGGTATAAAACGATGACGATAACCTGCTGCGCCAGCGCCAGCAGCGGATCATATACCTTGATATTAAATAAAGCCGGTGAAGGCAGCGCCGTGTTGGGAAACGTAACCAGCAAGGTGGCATAAAGGTTATTGGCGGCGTGCAGCCCAAGCGCCATCTCCAGCCCGCCGCTTTTGAGGGTGACCCAGCCCAACAACAAGCCAATCCCAAGGTACAACGGCAGCGTCAGCAGCATCCCGTATGCGCCGACTTCTGGGTTAAGGCCGTGCAGTGCCATGAACACCACCGCCGGAACGATGAGCGGAAGCCAGATCGTTTGACTGAAACGCCCCATCCACTGAGTAAAATAGCCGCGGATGATCAGCTCCTCGGTCGAAGTCTGCACCGGCACGAGGATCAATGTCAGCAGCATGAATGGAAAAAATGCAGCCGGATCAAAACTGAAGCTGTAATTTGCCGGATCGACCAGCCAGAGAACCAGGTCACTGGCGCCCGCCAGCACAAACCAGATCGCTCCCGATAGCAAAACTTTGGCCCACGAAAATCCCCCGCCCGGACGCAGCAGCGACATCAACCCGCGTTTATGCAGCAGCTTCAAGCCGCCCCATAATACCAGTAAGGCAACCGGAAAAGGCAGCATGGTCAGGAACAACATGGTAAAGTTCGAATAGGTAGCAATATCCGGGCTGCCTTCGACGGCTATAGCCACCACGGCCAGGATCACCCCGGCGCCTAACGAAAACCAGAAAATAGTGAAAAAGGTCAGCAGATAACGCCAGAAATGATTGGCTTCGCCGCGCGCTGGGTCAATATAAGAGAGTTTCATGGGCATTGGTCCACTTACAGGCTAAGAATCGGTTGAAAGTCTGAACACAGGCTTGTACGCCCCAGTATACCCGTTTCGAGGAAACATAATTTTAGAAATATCCATAAATTTTGTCATTCTTGACTGGAGCGCTTTATTTTTACGGCAATTTTCCTTATACTGATGGTGAATATGGAGCAAATCGAACGCCCATTTTTGCCTGCTGCCCTGCCTCCACCTGCGTTACCGCTGGCGCGTTATCTGCCGCCGCTGCCGGAAGGTATGGTCGCACGCTGGTTGACCGAAAATGTCCCGCCCGGTGCATGGGTGCTGGATCCCTTCGGCTCCACTCCGCTGGCAGCACTGGAAGCTGCCCGGGCCGGCTACCGCATTCTGGTCGCCAGTAACAACCCGATTCTCAGTTATATGCTGGAAATCCTGGCGGCTGCACCGCCAGCCCGGGAATTCGAAGCAGCTATAGCCGCCCTGAGCGAATCGCGGCGCGGTGAAGAACGGCTTGAACGTTATCTGTATGGACTATACAGCACCCCCTGTCCGGTGTGCAGTCAGACCGCCCAGGCAGTGGGATACGTCTGGCAGCGTGAGCAAACTGCGCCGGTGAAGGTGCGGTATCACTGCCCGGCCTGCGGCAGTGACGGTGAAAAACCTTTTTCGCCTGCAGACCAGGAACAACTGACTGCTGCCGGAAGTGACGCCATGTCCCGTTCGCGGGCGCTTTCGCGCATTTTGCAGGAAGGCAACGAGGATCAGCGCAGCACGGTGGAAGAAGCGCTCAAGACTTACCTGGCCCGCCCGCTGAATGTGTTGAGCATGCTGATCAACCGCAGCGAAGGATTGGCTTTACCGCCGGAGCGTAAACGGCTGTTGACTGCATTACTGATCAGCGTATGCGACGAAGCCAATACCTTGTGGCCCTGGCCGGCAGCCCGGCCCCGACCGCGCCAGTTGATTGTTCCGCCGCAGTTCCATGAAAACAATTTATGGCTGGCGTTGGAACAGGCTGTTACCATCTGGAGCAGCCAGCCTGCACCTGTACCGCTCACCCATTGGCCGGCATTTCCACCGGAGAGCGGCGGGATTTGCCTGTTTCAGGGACGCATCAAATCTCTGCTGCCGCTGCCAAACGACGTGCAGCCAGCCGCCATTCTAAGCGCCGTGCCGCGACCAAATCAGGCCTTCTGGACGCTGTGCGCCCTGTGGTCAGGCTGGCTGTGGGGCCGCGATGCAGTCACCCCGCTGCGCGGCGCACTCGAGCGTCGCCGCTACGACTGGCATTGGATGACCCATGCGCTGCACAGCGCGCTGTCAGGGTCTAATCAACGCCTGGCAGCGGGTACGCCCTTCTTTGCCATAGGCAGCGAGCTGACTCCAGGTTTCCTGCTTGCGTTGTTGAGCGCCCCGGTCGCCGCCGGGTTTGGTCTCGAAGGCCTGGCCGTCAGCGGAGAAGAAAATCTGGCTCAATTTTGGTGGCGTTCCGGGATTCCTGCCGCCCCGCCGGTTAAAAAAAGTCCCAAGCTCATCAGCCGCCAGGCAATCCAATCCTATTTAACCCGGCGCGGCGAACCCGCAAATTACCTCTCCCTATATACGACCTCGCTTGCAGGCCTGGTCAGCGCTGGGCAACTGCCGCACGACATTGACGAAGTTGGCAGTGATCTGATGGCTCGCACTCAATCAACGCTGGCTGAACTGCTGGAGGATCGTTCTTTCCTGGTGCGGTTCGCCGGCAAAACCAGCTCCGAAGAGGGCGGGGTCTGGTGGCTGGCAGAACCGGCCGATTCTGAAATCCCGTTGGCTGACCGCCTGGAACGTGAGGTGGTCAACCTTTTGAACCGTAGCGATGAGGTCTGGCGGCAGGAAGTGGATGAGGTGGTTTACCAGGCCTTCCCAGGTCTGTTGACGCCTTCCGCCGAATTGATCGAAGCCTGCCTGAACTCCTACGGAGAAACCGCCGGAAACCAGCCCATGCTTTGGCGATTAGCCGGGCAGGAGCAGCCCGCCGCCCGCCGGGGGGATTTGAAATCAGCCGCGGTGCTGCTGGCGCGTCTGGCGGAAACTCTGGGATACCAGGCTTTGGGGGAAGATCCGATTCAATGGCAGGAAAAGGGCGGGAAAACCGCCTACCTGTTCTTTGTCATGGCCTCCAGCCAGATCAGCCGCTTTGTATTGGAACATCAACCCGTGCCGGCAAGCCGCTGTGTCCTGGTACTACCGGGTGGACGTTCTACATTGTTGAACTTGAAACTGCGCCGCGACCCGCGCCTTAATGCTGCCGTTGAAAACGGCTGGCATATCCTCAAATTCCGCCACCTGCGCCAGTTGGCAGGGATGGCTAACCTGACCCATGCCCTGTGGGAGGAACTGCTGGATGGCGACCCGCCCCGTTGGGAGGAAGCCACCCAGATTGCAATGTTCTAGCTGAATTTTCCCAGCTGCGCTTGATTAAGTCGTGACAACAACCGTTGGGGTTGCTTCTGTCGGGGCGTTGGTCGAGGTGCTGGTGAAAGTCGGGGTAAGCGTTGCAGTCAATGAAATGGTGGAAGTCGGAGTAAGCAACGCTGTCAAGGAAGCGGTGGAAGTCGGGGTAAGCGATGCGGTTGGCGAGAAGGTCGCCGTGGGCGTGGGTGTGGCAGTGGGCGTGGGGGTGGGCGTCAGCGTCGGAGTGTTGGTGATCGTCGGTGTACTGGTAGAGGTCGGAGTTCTGGTTGGCGTGGTAGTCGGCGTAGCAGTGGGCGTTGGCACCTGTAAATTGAGGTGCAGTTTGCGCACGGCGTACGTGTCGCGATCGCTGGTCAGGTAAATGCGCAGCGTCACCCCGCCCGCCCGGACAGTGCTGAGATCCCAATCCATCAGGAACTGGGGCTGGTCGGATTGCGGGCCGCCCAAATATAACAATTCCCAATCGGCCGGGTCGTCGCCCAGTCCATATTCCAATTTGTAATCCTTGTAAGCTGTGGGTACCTTGATCAAAGCGTAAATTTGCAGCGGCGAAGTGGTGACCGTCTGCCAATCGTTTAGGCCGGCGAACAAAATCAACGGGCGCTGGTCTTCCACGGTGCATTCCCGTTCCGGTGTAAAGAAAATTGGCTGCTCGAAACCGTTGCCTGTTGTCCAATTTCGGCCCTCTTCAGTCTCGAGCACCCATTTGACCGCACTTTGATCGGTGATGTTGAGTGCAAACTTATCTTCGACATAATCCGGGCAGGCAGAGGATGCAGTCAGGCCAGTCCAGGTGTCAATGCGCACCTTTTTCCACAAATCCTGTTCCTTTGGCGCCGGCATCTGGTCATAGGCGAAGACTTCAGTTTTCTGTGACGGGCACCATTCCGAAGGTTCCGCGCCGGAGATCGCACAAATGACGCGATCCAGCACCCCTGCCGGACGAACAAAGGCTGAATAATTCCCGCCAGTCAACTGTTGGGCAGCAATTTTGATGAACTCTGACCAAATCGGGGCAGCCCCGGTCAAACCGGTGGTGTTCTGCATGGGCGTGTAATCCGCGTTCCCGATCCATACCCCTACGACCACATCCGGGGTGTAGCCTACTGTCCAGTTGTCGCGATAGTCGTTGGTTGTACCGGTTTTGGCTGCCACAGGAAAGCCAACATTCAAAACCGAGTTGGCGCCAAACATCGGGGTTCGAGCATCGTTATCCGACAGGATCGAGCTGATCAAGTACGCGTGTTCAGCGCGTACCACTTGCTCGCTGGCTGGCGGCTGATATTCGTAAACCACATTGCCTTTGAAGTCCACGATTTTGGTAATCGATACGGACGGCACCTTGCGGCCTTCGTTGGCATAAACTGCGTAGGCGTTGGTCAATTCCAGCAAGGATACGTCACCGCCACCCAGAGTCAGTGACAACCCGTAATCGGAGCGGGTGAGCGAAGTGATGCCCAGCCGTTTGGCATATGCAATAAACCCATCCTGCTCGGGGGTGATGGTTTTGTCGTATATTCCAACAAATTGCAGCGCTTTCACCGCCGGGATGTTGTATGAATTTGCCAGCGCAGTGCGCACGGTCACGGGTCCGTGAAAGCGTCCGTCATAATTGACTGGCTGGTACGGCTCGCGCTGATCAGCCGGGTCACCTGAAGGCGGGAAACCGGTTGGGACATCCCAAATCAGGGTGGAGGGCGTCCAACCTTTTTCAAATGCAGCCCCATACGTCAGCGGTTTAATCGCTGATCCGGGCTGACGCGGACTGACGGCCATATTAACTTGCCCCGAGATGGCTGCATTATAAAAATCGGGCGAGCCAACCATCGCCAGGATTTCACCGGTTTTCGGGCTCATGGCGACTAATGCGCCGTTACGGGCATTGTTGGCTTCCAGTAAGCTGACCTGTTCGCGCACCAGCCGTTCCGCCTGCTCCTGCAGCGACGGATCCAAAGTGGTATATACGGTAAACCCCGAGCGGTAGATGGTGGCGGGGTCGTACATGCTCTCTAGTTGTGAGCGCACGTAATCCACCCAATGCGGGAAGCGAATTGTGCCGCTTTGTTGGACATAAACATACGATTCCATCTCGCGCACCGCATCCACCGCAGCCTGCTGGTCAACGCATACCGGGTTGGCAGATGTACTGACGTAGATGCAATCCCGCTCCTGGCTCAGTTGGTACATCAACACGATCACGGTCTGAAAGCGTCCCATTGTGCCTTCATAATTAGACTCGATGTCATACACCACCGGTGATTGCGGAATCCCGGCTAAAAACGCGGATTGCCCCAGAGTTAGTTGGTCGGCTGAGGTACTGAAGTAGGTCTCGGCCGCAGCTTCGACGCCGTAAGAAAGCTTGCCATAGTAATACTCGTTGAGATACAGCTCCAGAATTTCTTCTTTGCTGTAGCGGCGGGTCATTTCAGCCGCTAACACGATCTCGCGTGTTTTGCGCTCCACTGTCTGCTGATAGCGTTCATCCGGGCCAAGCAGCAGCGACCGCGCCAATTGCTGAGTAATCGTCGAGGCGCCGGATGCAATCCCGCCGCTGGTATAGTTTTGCACCATCGCGCGGGCAATGGCTACCGGGTCGAAACCGGGATGGGTGTAGAAATCTTTATCTTCGGTCGCCAAGGTTGCAGCAATCAAATAAGGACTGATTTTTTCCAGCGGTACGAACGTGCGCAAACCGGCGCTTGGATCGATGATTTCATAAATCGTAATGCCGTTGCGGTCAACAATGCGAGTGGTTTCGAACTGGGAAGCCTTGGAGCGTAAATCGTCGACGCTTGGCAGGCTGGCAGCAATGCTGAAGTACTTGTACACCATGAAGGAGCCAACCCCCAGGCCAGCCATGACCAGCAAAAATAGCAGCACAATAAAGATGCGCAGCAAGCAACCTACCGGTCGTTTCCAGCTGCTGCCATTGGTTAGTGGTTCAGGGGGGATGACAGGAGGAGGTGGCATCGAACTGCCCGGGCGCTGCACTCTGACGCCCGGCCGGGTTGACGCAGAATCTGGGCGCGATCCGGTAGCGGGACGAGTTGAAGCGCGCGTAGCCTGCGTGTCCGCTGAACGTGCATGCGATAACGCTGCCGGGGTCACTCGGGTGGCATCCACGTCCACCTCTTCCACGCGCTGCGGCAGGTGTGACGGGTCGCTGCTGAATGGTGGCGGAGGAGTCGGAGTTCCGCCTGCGCCGAGCGGGCGTGTACTACTGGCGCGGGTTTGTTCGCCAAAGGAAGAGGGCGGCGTTTTTTCGAACGGTGAAGGTTCACCCGGCAGGCTCGGGACGGTTTGGTCAGGGTCGAAAGGGGTTGTGGGCTTTTGCGGCGATTCTATTTCCTGGCCGTACCAACCGCCGGTTGATTCCGGTGCGCCGGTCGGGTGGCGCATCAGCGCTGCGGTGTCCAATGGTTGAGTAGGCTGCATGTCCGGAGAACCCTCCGGTTCGACCGCTTGAGTTTCAGCCTCCGCCGAATCCGGCTGGTAGGGAATCCCCGGCCTGGTGACATCTGACTCCAGCTCGGTGGGAACCGTCAGGTCATCCTGCTTATCGACAGGGATAGTCGGACTCGCCTCAACTGGAACGGTTTGATCACTAGCGTTTTCAGCAGGTAAAGGAGGTTTCACCTCTATCGGTACCGTCTGGTCAGCAGCCATACCTTGCGTTTCAGGTTGGTCGTGTTGGTTTTGCAGGGGTAACGTGTTTTCTGAATCATCCGACCGGCGCAGAGGGCTGTCAGGCTGGGTAGATTCTGGGTTGTTGTCCGGAGAATCAGATTCGGGTTTTGGTTCGTCCATTGAGAAAATTTTAAGTCCTGAAAATGGCGTTTAATGAATGACAAGAATGCTGCAATATTGATACCACACAATTATAGTACCTGCCAGTTACGCCCACTTTACAAAACCTTGACGCTTTGGCGAATAAAAAGTTCCGCTGCTGCAAGGGATGTATAACAATAAGAGGGCTGTCATGGAGGAACGAAGCCATCTGCCTCAGTCGTTCCAGCAGCTTTTCCATGAAATGGGTGGCTAGTTACCTGGGTGTAGATTGCTTCGTCGCTCCGCGACTCGCAATGACAGGAGGGTCGTCATGGCGAGGAACGAAGCCATCTACCTCAGTCGTACCAGCAGCTTTTCCATAAAATGGGTCGCTGGTCAACAAGGCGCAGATTGCTTCACCGCTGCGCGACTCGCAATGACAGAAGGGTCGTCATGGCGAGGAACGAAGCCATCTACCTCAGTCATACCAACTGATTTCCCATGAAATGGGTTCCTCGCACCAGGTCGTAAATTGCATTTCTCCTATTACGAATGCCATTCTGCTCGATTCTCTCCTATCTCAACAGGTTATGAATTGACCACAGCCGCGGTTCCTCTTACAATGCAGTCATGATCCACTGGAACCTCAAAGAGGGCGATCCGCTGCACCTGACCATTGCCTGTGACGCGCGATTGGGCGCGCCGGATTACCTCAACGATCACACCTGGGAAATTCAATTGAGCGGAGGCACGCCGCCGGCTGTCAGTGCCCAGACCACCTACGGGTTGCGAGCCGGAATGATGCGGTTATTCCCGCGTTTCCAACAACAGGACAACTGGCTGAGCGCCCCGGCTGATTTTTTTAGCCCGCCGCGGGTCACCAGCCTGTTCTCCAATTTTATCGCGCTGGCTTACAGCCCATTCGAGGGGCTCGAAGTCCTCTCCGAGTTCTGGGTACCTGAATCTCAGCTGCTCACCGGGCGATTTACCTTCACCAACTCCCGGCACACGAAAGAGCGCTTAATGTTCGAATGGATTGCGCTCCTTAGCCACCTGGGTGAAGGCTCGGGAATGGCGGTAGTCGAAAGCGGGATCAACTATATCCTGGAAGGAAAAACTGAGGGCCTGTCACCGGTCTGCATCATGACCGGTGGCCCCCAGCCCGGAAGCGGGCCTTACGCGGGACTGGCTCACGAGATTGAGTTAGGCCGGAGCGGCACTCGCCAGCTTACCTGGGCCCTGGCTTCTCTGGTGGATGTTAAAGCCGGGCTGGTACTGGCGCGCCAGACTACTACCCGTCCGTGGGATGCCGAGGTCGCTCGTATCGAGCTGCTGGAAGATTCGCAAAGCTTAACCATTTCCACAGGAGACCCCGATTGGGACGCTGCACTGGCATTGTCACTGCGCGCCGCCAACGGATTATTCTTTCCCGCCGGCGAAAAAATGCCACAGCCCTCGTTCGTTCTAACGCGCCGCCCGGACAATGGTTTTTCGCGGCGCGGCGATGGAATGGATTACAGCCACCTGTGGAACGGTCAAACCGCGCTGGATGTCTGGTATATGACCAGCCTGATCGGTATTGCTCAGCCGGAACGCTGCGCTGGCCTGGTGGAAAATTTCATCGCTGCCCGGCGCACAGACGGCTGCCTGGACTGGAAACCGGGGCTGGCTGGTCAGCGCGCCAATCGCCTGGCTCAGCCGTTGCTGGCGGATATTGCCTGGAAAATCCATCAGATACTGGAAGACCCTACTTGGATCGCTAAAATCTACCCGGCACTATTAGATTTCGTCCGCTGCTGGTTCTCTCCTTCCTCAGATCGCGACCAGGACGGGTTCCCGGAATGGGAACACCCCTTCCAGACCGGCCTGGACGACGCGCCCATTTTTCACCCATGGATGGACAACTCTCAGGGCGTCGACCCTGAGGTTGTGGAGAGTCCATCCCTGGCCGCCATGTTGTACCGTGAATGCGGTGCCTTGGCAAAAATGGCAGCGCTTTTAAATCGACCGGAAGAGGTCGCCTGGCTTGAAGCTCGCCAACAGGTCTTGGCAGCAGAACTGGAAAGCAGTTGGTCGGAAACCCGGGATAGTTTTTCCTATCGCGATGCAGCCATTCAAGACAGCCCGGCGGGGGAGACTTTACTGAAAATTAGCAGTACCGGAACCTTCCCGGTTATGCGCAGCCTGGACAGTCCGAGGCGGCTGTTGATCAATTTTCGCCCACGTGACGAGATGACCCGCCAGAGTCTGCTTTATCTACATGGGGATACCCCTGACGGCCCGGTCACTGAGGAAGTGACCCCGCGCAATATTCACTGGCTGCATGGCACTGGGCGCTATACCAGCCGCCACCACTTTACCAGGCTGGTGGAAGTGGTGGCGCGCGCCATGCTCCCCGGTGACCGCTGTGAAATCAGCACCATTGACTTCACCAGTGAGGATATTTCACTATTGGCGCCATTATGGGCGGGGATGCCTGACCCGCAGCGTGCGGAACAAATGGTGGTAAATACCATCCTCAAACGTTATTTACAGCCTTTCGGACTGCCGGTTTGTCCACCGGACCGTTGCTCGGGGGATGGAACGGCAACCGAGGGGGTCTGGCTGCTCTGGAATCAACTGATTGGTGAAGGAATGGTCGATTACGGTTACCGTAAAGAAGCTGCGGAGATTTTCATCCGCATCATGCAGGCAGTCATCACCGGGTTGAAGACCGACCATGCTTTCTGGTCGGCGTACAATGCAGGTACCGCGCGCGGTCAGGGGGAACGCAATACGCTCAACGGTCTTGCGCCAGTCGGATTCCTGTTGAAATTGCTCGGTTTGGTGCAAATTTCCCCAAATCGGGTAATTGTCGACGGAATGAATCCATTTTCACGCTCAATTACGGTACAATATCGAGGAACGAGAGTTGATTTTTTTGGGGATCGCACGCAGGTTTCCTTCGCCAACGGGCAGACGATGTCTGTGCAGGGGGGCGGAATCCATGAGATTTCCCTTCCCTAAACACGAAAGGAGCGGCCTTAGATGAACGAATCGAACAACCCATCCCTTGTTACGGATACCTGTTTGATCGTTGTCGTACAAGCGCAGGATGCTGAAAGCGCCGAAAATGCGCTTGGCGAGCTTGGATTCCACGTGACCCGCCTGCCAAGCTTTGGCGGTTTTCTCGGACGGCGCAACGCCACCTTGCTGGTAGCCCTGCCAGGTTTTCGCCGGGGCGAAGCCCTGCGCTCCCTGGAAGAGAACTGTCGTCAGCGGGTGGAATATATTGCGGTTCCGCTTGAAAGTGCGCCGCTGCCGCTGCCAACCCCAACCCCAATCACGATCGGCGGCGCGACCATCTTCACCCTGGAAGTCGAGCATTACGAGGAGTTATAGCCATGAAACTGATCATTGCAATTGTCCGCGATGTTGACAGCGACCCAGTCTCGCATGCGCTCACCTCGGCAAGCTTCCGAGTTACGGGGGTGGCCTCCAGCGGCGGGTTCCTGCGCAGAGGTAGAACTACGCTGCTGATCGGCGTAGAGGATGAGCAGGTCGAATCGGCGCTGCAAATCATCCGCGGGGCAGTCTCACCCGAAAAAGACGAGAAAGAGAAACGGGCGGTCATCTTTGTGGTCAAAGTTGACCATTTTGACCATTTCTGACGGGCCTGCGTTCCGTTTAGGATTTTCCTCCGTGGAGTTGGATTCAAACACCGCTCGGACGCGTGGATGTTTTAGAACCTGTTTGCTATTCCTGACGTATATTGTTGTGGAGTACGATCCTATTTAATTACACCCTGGAGGAACACAATGGATTTCGGTCTGGCTTTCTCGTTTGTATTCAAAGATCCAAACTGGTTAAAGAAAATTGCAATTATCAGCCTTGTGGCGCTCATACCGATCCTCGGGCAAATCGTTGTTTTTGGCTGGGCGCTGCAAATCAGCAAACGGGTGATGAATCACGACCCCAATCCCCTGCCGGATCTGGACTTTGGCGGCGATTTGACCCGCGGCTTTATGGGAATCGTCATCAGCTTCGTTTACACACTGCCAATCACGTTGTTTAGCGGCATTATCTCGTTCTTTAGCGCGGTACTCGAAAATTCGGGCGGCGACGAAACAGCTGTGGCCATCTTCAGCATTGTCTCTATTTGCTTAGGTCTATTCTCCTTTATTTTCGGGTTGATTGTCGGTTTACTTCTGCCGGCAGCCCTGACCCGCTACCTGGAAAAAGAATCGATCGGCGCAGCCTTCGATTTCGTTGAAGTGTTTAAAAAGGTTCAGCTAAACCTTGGCACCTATTTCATTGTTTTGCTGGGTACGATTGTTGCCGGGTTTATTGCTCCGTTAGGGCTGATCGCCTGTGTTATCGGCGTTATGCTGACTTACACTTATTCCCTGGCCATCATGGGACATTTCTACGGGCAGGCTCATTTGGAAGCCAGCAAGGACAAAATGGTAGTGGAAATCCCGCCAGCGGCGTAAATTAAGCGCACCTTTTATCTCGATATGATCGACATCACTCAACCCGCCCCATTCTTTGGGGCGGGTATTCTTAATCGAGTGTTTTTGTAACCTTGATTTATTTGTTCTCTTCGTGAATTTCTTCCACCTGGTAAATTTCGACCCGCAACGGGTTACAGCGCCAGTAATCGCGTGGCGCGCCCATCTTCTGACAGAGATGGTCGAGAAAGCTTTCGGGTTCAGGCAACTGCTCCCACACCTGCGGCAGGAAGGTGGCTCGCCGGAAACGATCGCGCAGCACCACCCCATCGATGCTCGGCCGCAAAGCTTGCAGCAATTCTTCGGGGGAGGTGTATTCCAGCGGCTGCGGCGGTGTCAAACGTGAAATATCGATCTCAATCTCATCCAGCTCGCGTGGCGAAACAGGTGGAAAGCGGTAATCATCCAGCCCCGCGGCGACGGCATGCTCGCGCACGTCCTCAGCCAATGGCAGGTGGGCTTCCAGAGTACCAATACAACCGCGCAGTTGTCCATTTTTGGTCAGGGTGACAAAACTGGCGCCTGGCTCACGCAGCGTTGGCGGCAGGCTGTCCAGGTCGAGCGAGGTCATGCTTTGCCCACGAACGCCCATTTCGAGCGCTTCGCGGGCTAATTTCAATAGTTTGTGTTTTTCTTCAGGTGTTAACCCACCCACACTCAATTTACCCACCCAATTTATGATACAGCCGGTTATGGTATACCAGCGGACTTCCCTCATTCGTGTGCTGGATGGCCGTTACCTGGGCAACGTAGAGCGTTGCTGTTTCAATTGGATAGCGATGAACCACCCGGCAATCCAGACTTACCAACCCGGCTCGCAGCAGCGGTACGCCGCTGACCAGTTCAAAGGTCTCCAACCCGGCAAAGCGATCTTCGCCGGCTGGCATCCGGCCGGCAAATCGGTCAGAAATGTCCGCCTGCCCTTCACTTAATATTGTAACCCCAAAGACCCCTGTTTGTTCCACCAGGCTTTGTGTGCGGGTGCC
>Ga0209212_1000445_pt1 | contig 80490 bp, 68 predicted proteins | sample RifGroC2_FD_183996 | JGI IMG/M metagenome (GOLD analysis project Ga0209212, IMG submission 183996) | Groundwater microbial communities from Rifle, Colorado, USA - Groundwater C2 (SPAdes) (version 2) | ecosystem: Environmental > Aquatic > Deep subsurface > Groundwater | place: Rifle, Colorado...
GTGTTTTTCGACGCCTACCGGGAAAGCTCTGTCAGGGCTGATCAGTTCGACTGAACAGCCACATGCCTGCATACCTGTCCACATCGAATTTGCGACGGCAGCCCCTGTCATTCATATACCTGATCTTGCCGAACACCGGCCGCTCGCCCCAGGCCCGGTCATGCACTCCGCCAATGCTCCAGGCGATGCCGGCATAGCCATTCGGATCGCGTCCGTCCAGCTGGTAGCGGTCATTGAGATAAATGGCCGTCTCCAGTGCCGCTTCCGGCGACTCGGTCCACTCCAGGATCTTCTTGGCCCAATACATGCGCAGGTAGCCATGCATCCTGCCGCTGGTGACCATCTCCATCTGGGCTGCATTCCAGAGCTGGTCATGGGTTGCGGCATTCTCGAACTGTTCGGCCGAACAGAGGTATTCCCGCCGGTCATGGCAATGCTGCGCAATGGTTTTCATGGCCCACTCCGGAAAGCCTTCGACCCGGTCATAGTTCAAGTTATACCAGCAGAAGTTATCCGAAAGCTCCCGCCGTATAATCAGTTCTTCCAAAAAGGCATCGCCGGATGCGCTTCCTCCCGCCGCCCTGGCCGCCTCCAATGCGACCCGCTGGGCCGACAGCTGGCCGAAATGCAGCCAGGGTGAAAGCCCCGACTGCCCGCCGGCATTGGGGTCATTGCGCAGATCGTCATAACGGGACAGGCCGTTTGAGATAAAATCGTGCAGATGCCTGTGGGCAGAAGCTTCCCCAGGAGAAACCGACGTCTCCCCTACCCTGCGATCCATCGACAGCGATTCGACAAGCAGTTCAATGCTCCCCCCTTTGTCAAAAGGTGAGCTGGAGGGATTCTTCCATGTGTACGGATGTTGCACGGGCAGGGGAATGTCAGTCAGGAAATCCGGCAGCAGCCGGTTGATCTTGGGGCGGAGTGTGTAGGCGCCGAACTCCAGTTTTGGTGATGCGGTCCGGCAGGGCACGATATTGTGGGCATCCACCTCGATACAGGCCACGTTTGTATCGGCAGCCACCTTTTCACGCCAGGCACGCTTGATGCGCAACGGATCGAAGTCTGTCACCAGCGCGCCGACGGCATTTTGCCGGACAAACCGGCTGACCTGCACGGGAGGATCCCCCTGCAGCAGCACAAAGGGTATATTGAGCCGTTCCAGGCGTTGCCTGACCTGAGCCAGTCCTCTCAGCATGAATCCGTACTGCCTGATGGTAGCCCCCAGGAAGGACGGGGCCAGGGCAAAGGCCACGATCAGCGGCGCCTGTCGCTCCAGCGCCAGCTTCTGGGCATGGATCAGCGCCCAGTTGTCCGCCACGCGCTGGTCGCGGCTCATCCAGTAAACCACCGGACCGGGAGAAACCGGGATATCGTTGAGGATACTGATCCGGCGCGGATCTACCGCCATCAGCGTTTGACGCGCGGGTCGAGGGCGTCACGGATGCCCTCTCCCAAGAGGTTGTAGGCCAGCACCGTTACCAGGATGGCCAGCCCCGGAAACAGGGACAGCCACCAGGCGAACTCGATGTAGTCCTTGCCTGAGGTGAGGATGTTGCCCCAGCTGGGGGTGGGAGGCTGGACGCCGATGCCGAGAAACGACAGCGCCGATTCGGTCAGGATGGCTCCGGCCACGCCCAGAGTGGCCGAGACCAGCACCGGCGAAACCGCGTTGGGAAGGATGTGGCGGAAGATGATGCGGGCATTGGAGCAGCCGATGCAGCGCGCCGCCATGATGTAGTCCATCTCGCGAATTGAGAGGGTCTCAGCCCGCACCAGGCGCGCCACCCCCATCCAGCCGGTCAGGCCGATCACGATCATTATGTACCAGATCGACGGTTCCAGGAAGGTTATCACCGCCAGGATCAGGAAGAAGGCCGGAAAGCAGAGCATGATATCAACCAGCCGCATCAGCACGGAATCCACCGCCCCGCTGTAATAGCCGGAGAGCAGCCCGATCACGGTACCGATCGTAACCGCGATGCCGACCGCCACAAAACCGACCTTGAGCGAGATCCGCGCACCGAACAGCACCCGGCTGAGCACGTCCCGGCCGAGCTCGTCGGTACCGAACCAGTTCTGCCATGACGGCGGCGACAGCACTTTCCAGGCGTTGATGGCGTTGGGGTCATAGGGGGCGATCAACGGCGCCGCCAGGGAGATCAGGAACAGCGCCAGCACCACCGCTCCGCCGAACAGCGCCAGGCGGTTGCGCTTCAGGCGCGGCCAGAAGATGGAGTATAAATAGGAATGTCTGAAGACCATGCCCTACCCCTCCCCGTGCCGGATGCGCGGATCGGCCAGCGCATAGCAGAGATCGGCGATCAGGTTGCCGAGCAGCGTCAGGAAGGCTCCGATCACCAGGATTCCCATCACCACCGGATAATCGCGCGACATCACGCCCTGGTAAAAGAGCTGCCCCATGCCCGGTATCGCATAGATGGTTTCAAAAATGACGCTGCCGCCGATCAGTCCGGGAATCGAGAAACCGAGCAGCGTGATCAGCGGCAGCAGCGCATTCCTGAGGGCATGTTTGTAGATCACGACCCGCTCCGGCAATCCCTTGGCGCGGGCCGTGGTGATGTAGTCCTGGCTGATCACGTTCAGCATGGCCGAGCGCATGTAGCGTGAGAGTCCGGCAAGGCTGCCGAAGGAGGCCACCATCACCGGCATGACCAGGTGCTTGGCCATGTCCCACAGGTAGTGCAGGGTTCCCCAGGAATCGCTCCCCAGCGTATGCAGTCCGGAAATTGGCAGCCACCCCAGTCGGACGCCGAAGAGATACATCAAAAGCAGCGCCAGCCAGAAGGTCGGCACGGCAAAACCGACAAAGACAAATACGGTGATGCCCTTGTCCAGCCAGGTGTCGCGGCGGGTGGCGGCCAGGATGCCGATCGGTATCGCCAGGCCGAACTCCAGGATCAGGGCGATGATGTTCAGCGAAATCGTGACCGGCAGGCGTTCCTTGATCTTGTCCTTGACCGGGCGGCCGTCGGGCGAAAAGGAACGTCCCAGGTCAAGCCGGGCCAGCTTGCCGACCCAGCTCAGATACTGCTCGTGCAGCGGCTTGTCCAGGCCGTAGAACTTGGTCAACCGCTCCCGAGCCTCCTTGCCGACCTTGGGATTCATCGCCATCTGCATCTCCACCGGCTCTCCGGGTGCCAGGTGTATAACCGAGAAGGTTATCAGCGTGATGCCGAACATCAGCGGAATCAGCAGCAGTATGCGTTTTAATAGATAAGTCGTCATGACATCCTTAATTCACCTATGTCAGCAGCCAAAACGAACATTGCGTAACATGTACATCGGCGGATTGTCAATCCAATCATGAAGGCCGCCGACAGGCACGGCAACGGCATGCAATAAATAGAATAGGCTAATATATAAATGGTTGCTTGACGCTGGCACAGTTATGGAATAACTATTACACAGTCGCGGAGCACAATTTACACCCCCGTTAAACCTTCGATGGCCGAAAATTTTCCAGTATGGACACAGGACAGTATACGGCAAAAAACATCAATTGATGGCAGTACACAACTTTGTTTGCTTTATCGAGTATTTAAGCAATATGCGCGGACCACCCGACAGCGGCACATATATTGCTTAATTAGAAATAAAAAACATGCAACTGATAAAATTAATCGCATTGAATCTCTGTTGGGTACTTGGCCGTAATAATTCAAATGAATGCAGTTCGGCGCAATGCCAATATGATTACGCCATATAACTGAATGACCGATTGCTTTTAGCGTCAAATTCCGGTCAATTTCAACATTGCTTATAAGACACGCAGAATATCCACAAGAAAGAATCCTGCCGCTTTGTCGGCAAGCACGGAGGAAAACATGAAGATTCGTATTGTTATGCTGGTAATGTTGATGGTATCCGCATGGAGTTCACTGGTATTTGCCGCTGAATCCAAGATGGTCGGCACTATCTCGTCAATCGAGATGCGAGGCAATGCAGCTGAAATAACCATGCAGGATCGCAAGAATGACGAAAGTGTAGTTCTGCATGTGCGCGACGCTTCCACGCTGGAAAAACTGAAAGACAAAAAAATCCGTGTAGGCGATGAGCTGCGTATCCGTTTTGACAAAGGAACCAAGGTTATCACCTATGTCAGAAAGACCGCCGGCTGCTGATACAGCCCCATAGAGTCTTTTATGAGAAGAGGGCCTGACTACACAGTCCCTCTTCCTCTTTTCTTACCTGTGAGTAGTCCGAATGGCGGAAACTCTCCGCGACTCCATTCAAGAAGGAATTCATCATGTTTCTGCTGCCAAAAGGAAAACCGTTGGTCGAAAATTTCCCGATCGCCAAACTGCAACTCCCTGAAGCGCTCGATAAACTGAAAAACGGCAAACTAACCGGATGTGCCATATTTGACTTTCCCGCTTCGGACTGTGCCTTGATCTATGAAGAAGGCAAGCTGATCAGCGTTCTCATGCGACGTAACAAGATCGAGGAAAGAGATGCCGATGCTCTGCGTGCACTGGTTGATCAGATAATCCTGACCGACAGCGGCAGCTTTAATGTTTATGGTTTTACAAAAGAAGTCAATCAAGCAGTGCTGGCGCTGCTTCGCGGCGTGAAGGTTCTTGACCGGCAAGAATTGAAAATGATCGATTTCAAAAATCTCAGGGAGAGGATCAAAAATGAGCGCATGACAGCCACGCTCAAGATTTCAACGGATCAAAGCGTTGGCATGATCCTCTATCGGGATGGTGAAACTGTCGGTTTTTTTGATGACACAGCCGATGCAATCGAAAGTTCCCCGGCCAGAGTGCAGCAGATTGCCACGCTTCCCGGCGCAACGGTTGACCTGATGGCCATCAGGGGATCTGACGGATTGAACCAGGATCTGTCGCTACAGGTGAACATCAGATCATTGTGGGCAGCCGCAAAGGGAGATGTTTTTGCAGCATCCGAACCCGCGAACATTTTTCAGCCACAGGCTGCCGCCGCAACAGTCCAGCCGCCGCCTGTAACAGCAAACAGCACTGAAGTTGAGTCCGCAATTATTGCAATCGCGAATGCAAGTCTTGGAAAGCTTGGCAAGACTCTTGTGGATAAGGAACTGTTGAATGCAGGCGGAATCAAGGCACTGAAGGACGAATCCAAGTTGCGTGATTTTCTAAACGCCGTGGAAAAAAGTTCAATACTTCTGGCCAGTGCCAATAAGATCAAGGAGATGCGCAATGCCATTTCCCTGGAAGTAGAAAAACTTTAATTCACATACCCAGATAGGAGTTGTTTATGGATTTCACGAGTTTTTTTCAGTACTTGACTACAATCATCCCGTTTCTGCCAAAAATCTACAATCCGGTCATCTATAATGTGTCCGACCTGGTGCTGATTTTTATCTGGTTTATCGCGGCTATCATCAGCTTTTATTTCAGTTATGGAAATGCCAGGCTCTGGACCAGCGTCTCGATCGGTTTCTTCCTGATCTTCTGGGGACAGGCCTACCTGCTGAACCCATATGCATCGAGTTATTTCAGGGTAACCGCCGTGCACACCATCATCGGCGCGGTTTCAATCCTGTTGATCAGCCACGGATTCCAGGAATATTTCCTGTTTACCAAAACCCTGGATATCACCGGGTCAAAGAGAACCATCTATCTGGCTACCTTAGGCGCCATTATTTTGGGAATTGTGTTCGTTTCCCTCAATCCCAAGCCCAGCCTGTTCGTGCTCAGAAACTACCGTATGGCCGAAAATACCGTATGGCTGTTCCTGTCCATAGTTAACATTTTTGTAGTGTTAAAAATACATCACGAAATAAAGGGTTCTCCCATCGCCAACGGCATACTTTCCTTTGTACTGGTGTTCTTCTTCATCGTGATCTGGAAAGGCTCGGAACTCTACCTGCAAATGTACCAGTGGGATCCTGCATGGCAAACGCTGGTGGAGGAGTTTGATTTCAGTATCCAATCCGAGGGCATTGACGGCGCCATGGTCAAGATTGCGACAACCATGAGCTCCGCCGGCGCGATGCTTTCGGGTTTATCGGTGGTCGGCACCTTCGCCTACCTGTTCAAGCTGGTTCGCTAGCAAGACATCACCCAACAGCTTCAACAGCAGAGGGGGAAACGGTTGTCCGTTTCCCCCTCTGCTGTTGAATGAATGCACTCTTGGCAACTTTCACTAGCGTTATTGAACGTTAGAAAGTCACGGCACGTAAACCTGCTCATTCTTCGGTACGTACCACTTGATCTGGTTATATCCGATACCGGCCGGAGCAGGTTCCACGCCGCGAATGCGGGCGCTTACCACCGGTAAAGAATCGGGCACATACAGGAAGGTATAGGGCTGCTCGTCTGCCAGGATCTCCTGGATGCGGAAGTAGGCCCGCTTGCGCTTTTCGATATCAAAGGTACCACGCCCTTCCACCAGCAATCGATCCACCTCGGGATTTTTATAACCGACAAAATTCAGTTCACTCGGATTGGTTTTACTGGAGTGCCAGATATCGTACATATCCGGATCCTGAGATATATTCCAGGCCAGCAAGACAACCTCGAAATTGCCCTTGTTTATGAACTCCTTGAGAAAAGCGGCCCACTCCACGATGCGGATCCTGACGTCGATACCGACCTGCCTGAGGCGCTGCTGCACGATCTGGGCGGTCATCAGGCGCTGCTGGTTGCCCTGGTTGGTCAGGATCGTGAATTTGAACGGTTTGCCATCCCTTACCAGGATCCCTTCGCTGTTTTTTTCCTTCCAGCCGGCCTCGGCCAGCAGTTCGGCGGCATGTTTCGGGTCGTATGCGATATCCTTGACATTCGGGTTGTAGGCCCAGCGCCCCGGCACAATCGGGCCGTGAGCCTTCTGTCCCATGCCGAACAGCACCCCCTGGATCAGCTCATCCTTGTTGATTGCGGCGGTCATCGCCTGGCGGATGCGCTTGTCGCCAAACAAAGGATGACGCAGATTGTAACCCATGTAGAGATAGCCGGATGAGGGATAACGGAATTTATTGAACAGGGAGGTAAATCTGCGACCGGATGTCTGGCGGGCATACTGCACCGGGGTCAGACCCATCAGGTCGAGCGCGCCGGATTTCAGTTCCATGTACATCGTTGAGGTATCGGGAATGATGCGATAGATATAACGGTCGATGTAGGGCCGGCCTTCGAAATATTCAGGATTGGCTTCCAGCACGATCTTCTGTCCTGCCACCCACTCCTTGAAACGGTATGGACCAGTGCCGACCGGGTTGCGCGCCAGTGGACTCTTGGTGATATCCTGCCCTTCCAGCAGATGGGCCGGCAGTATGTTGGTTGCCCACGAAGCCAGGGCCGGCGCGAATGGCGTGGCATACACCACCCGGATGGTATGGACGTCAGGCGCGGAGATGTTTTTGACCTGTTTGAAATCCTCGGCATAGGCGGTGGGAGTTTTGGGGTCGATGATGACGCGGTAGGTGTAGAGCACGTCCCTGGCGGTGAAAGGCGCGCCGTCGTGCCATTTGACACCGCGCCGCAGATGAAAGGTGATGGTCAGGCCGTCGGGAGAGATATCGTATGACTCGGCCAGGTCACCGGTGATCTTAAGGTTCTTGTCGTATTTGACCAGCCCGTTGTAGATCTGGCCGGCCACGGCATGGGAAGAGGAATCGGAGGCCAGCACCGGGATCAGGGTCGAAGCCTCACCGATGGTGCCCTCGACCAGGGAATCGCCGGTGACCGGCGTTGTGGATTCAACTCGTTTGATTGTGGGCTGGTGAGTCCCGGAACTATCGCAGGCTGTCAGGCAAAGGCACAAAAGGAGAAACAGCAGGCATCTGCCCGTTGAGACACTCATTTTTCACCATGCTCCCCTTTGAACTTGCGAATCTTGTCCGCCAGTTCCTTGCGGTCAGGGTCGATCTCCAGCGCCTTGCGGTACTGTTTGAGAGCTTTCCTGAATTCACGCCGGGCGGCATAGGCGTCCCCGAGATGTTCGGCAATGGTGGAATCGTCACCCACCAGGCTGAAGGCATCCTCCAGCAGCCGGACCGCTTCATCGTAGCGTTTGAGTTTGAAGTTGACCCAGCCGTAGCTGTCCAGTATGAAGGCATCATTGGGACGTATTTCAACCGCCAGCTGGATATGTTTGAGAGCTTCCTCCAGGTTGATGCCCATCTCGGCGTATGAATACCCCAGGTAGTTAAGCGCTTGTGCATCACGCGGGTTGAGAACGAGCACCTTCTTCATCCGTTCGATGGATTCCGCGCGTTTGCCAAGCTTGTCCAGCAGCACGCCGATACGGAACTGGTAACGCGATTCCTTGGGAAACAGATGTTCGTTTTCAAAAAGAAATGCCAGGCTGCCGTCAACGTTGCCAATGGATTCATATAGTGCGGCCAGGTTCAGGTACAACTCAACATGCCCGGCATTGGTGGAAATGGCTTTCTTGAGTATTTCGATGGCCTGGTCATTGTCGCCCTTTTCCTTGAGGATGAAGGCGATATGGCCGACCGCCTCCGGATAAGGAGCTACATCAGCTGGAATTTTTATAAACTCGTCATAGGCCTTGTCAAGCTCCCCTTTTTCCTCATATGCAATACCGAGATAGAGCCTGATATGGTGGGCGGAGGAGTCTTTCTCCAGAATTTCACCGAAAACGGCAATCGCCTCGTCAAACTGTTCCAGTTCGAGGTGAACCAGTCCGATCTTGCGCAGGGTTTCCTGACCACCAAGACCTGATTTCACGGCATTTTTCAGGTGTTCGAGCGCCTCCGGAAAACGGCGCTGCTGTATCAGCAGCTGAATCAAGCGCTGCAGTACCGCGCCCCTGGTTTCATCCCGGCCGAGTTGGGCACGATAGCTCTCGATGGCCTGCGGGTAATCACCCATTGACTCATAGGTGGCAGCCATGTCAATCGCGGCCTGGTCAAATTCCGGACGCAATTCGAGTGTTTTTTTGAAGTAACCGAGCGCATCACGATACAGTTTCATCTGACTGTAGGTTCTTCCCAGGTAATAATAGCCCAGAACAGAATCCGGGTTCACTTTTATCAGGGACTTGAGCGTTGCCACGGTTTCTTCATACTCGAACAGCCTCGTCAGCGAAAGTGCCAGATGCAGGTAGGCATCTTCCTTGGAGGGGTCCAGCTTGACCGCCTTGCGCAGATAATCGGCCGCTTCCCAATCCTTGCCGGCCGATGACATCAGGATGCCGGCGATGACATAGGGAGGACGATAGTCGGGATCAAGCTTGATCGCCTTCTCGATGTATTCCAGAGCTTCAGGCACCTGACCTATTTTCAGCTTGATTTCCGCTACTTCGGCATGCAGCATCGCGGAACCGGGATCAAGTTCAATAGCCTCGCGCAGCAAGCTCAATGCGGACGGATAATCACCATCATGGGAAGCAAGCCTGGCGCGTGAATACAGGTATAAAGTGCGGGAATGGCTGTCGAATGATTTGTGGACTGCTGAAGAGTTATCTTCGGGTTGGGGCATGCTGGTGGCACAAGAAGCCAGCAGCAGGCAGGACAGAAGTATGATCGGGCGCAACGACATTTCGAAGCATTCCATTTCTGAGTAAATTGGTTTCAAAAACTAACATGAATCGTTATCGTGGTCAAACGATATTCAAGACATGTGACCGCTTGCGGACAGGCCGGTTTGATGTTACTCTTCAAATGAACGTGAGCCGACACCATGAAACCTACCACACTGAAATCGTTGATGATTCCTGCAAACTACCCGGTTCGTACCGCTACGGTCGAACTGGTGCAAACACATGTATCATGGATTTTCCTGACCGACAGCCACGCTTTCAAAATTAAAAAACCGGTGGATTTCGGTTTTCTGGATTTTTCCACACTCGAAAAGCGCCATTTTTACTGCAATGAGGAGGTTCGTCTCAACCGGCGCCTCTGTCCCGACATCTACGAAGGGGTTATCGAACTCCGTGCGGACGGCGACGGTGCATCGTTTAACGGCAGCGGGACGGTATTGGACTATGCCGTGATGATGAAACGGCTCCCTGCTGAGCGGATGCTGGACAGACTGATTGATGCAGATGGCGTGACAACGGCGATGATCGAAAGAATTGCGGGCGTAATAGCCGACTTCCATGCCGGGATCGCCTCCTCGCGATACATATCCGGCTTCGGAACTATTGACAAAATTCTGGCCAACTGGAACGAGAACTTCGAACAGGCGCAGTGTTACACAACCAGTACTCTTCCTTCAAGCGAACTGGAGGCAATACGTTCATGGGTTGAGGGATTTGCAAAATCCAACGAGTCCCTCTTCACCCGCAGGATGGAACAGGGCTACATCCGTGAATGCGACGGTGATCTGCACCTTGAAAACATCTGCCTGGTTGATGACAGGGTGTATATTTTTGACTGCATCGAATTCAACGAACGCTTTCGTTACTGTGATACAGCCGCAGATATCGCCTTTCTGCTGATGGACCTAGACTTTCACGGTCGCAGCGATCTGTCGGCTCTCGTTTTGAAAACCTACCTGAAATTATCCCGCGATCCTGAATTGGAGAAACTTGCGGGTTTCTACAAGGTTTACAGGGCTTTTATTCGAGGAAAGGTTGAGAGTTTCCTTCTGAACGACGAGACAATTGATACGGGCATGAAGCAAATTGCAAAAGAACGCGCCATACGCTACTTCCGGCTTGCCAGGGGTTATTGCGAAAGAAGCCGATTGCGCCCGACCCTTTTCATAACCTGCGGGACCATGGGGAGCGGCAAAAGCAAACTGGCGGATCAGCTGGCATTCGAACTGGGAATTTCAGTTTATAACTCCGACTCAATCCGCAAATTCTGTTCCGGAAAAATGCCAGGTGTATCGGTTCATGAACGGTATGGACAGGGGTTGTACGACAAAGCGGTCACCGAGGATGTCTATGCCCAACTGAAACGGCTTGCTGGAAATGAACTTCGCGCAAACCGCTCGGTTCTGATCGACGCCAGCTTCAAAAGGGCCTCCGACCGCTCCGTGCTGGCTGCTTTGGCGGTCAGGCATGGCGCTGACTTTGTGATCCTCTCGGTATCCTGCGATGAAGAGGAACAAAAGCGGAGACTGATCCGGCGTTCCGAACGAGGAGTATCCGTTTCAGATGGAAGAATCGAACTCCTCTGGCAACAGCAGGCGGAATTTGAACCACCCGGGCCGGGCGAAGGCAGAATTATCACCCTCGATTCGATGAGTTCCACCGAATGTCTTGCCAGCAGAATATATGAGGAACTGAAGCAATGATCAAACGGTTGTTTTCCAGAGTGATGCATAGATTGCAGCTGCGAGAATCGTGGATAATATTCTTTGTCCTGGGAATAATAATGATGACCTTCCCGTTCCTGCGCATCTTCAACAAACCGGTCACACTGTTCGGATTCCCATTGATGCTGCTCTATCTGACAATCGGATGGGCCTTTTCGATCTTTGTCATCTACCTCTTCATGCGGTCATTTTCCTCACACACCAAGAACCCCGACGAGAAAAAAGACGAATGAATACCGGAATCGTCTACGCTACATCCATATCCGCACTTTACACCGCGATTATCTTTCTGGTGGCATGGTATGCCCACCATCGCAAGGAAATCGGCCGCAGCATCGTCTCCAATCCCATCGTATATTCCTTGTCCATCGCGGTATACTGCACATCCTGGACATTTTACGGCAGTGTCGGCAAGGCTTCCACCACCGGGATAGATTTCTTGATGATCTATCTCGGACCTTCGCTGGCGGCTTTTTCCTGGCTTTTCCTGCTTCGTCGCATCGTCAAGATCAGTAAAGAGAACAACATCACTTCGATTGCCGACTTCATCAGCCTGCGTTACGGGAAATCGCTCTGGCTCGGCGCGTTGGTGACGATTATCGCGGTGCTCGGCATCATGCCCTATATCGCCCTGCAAATTAAGGCGGTTTCCCACAGTTTTTTCCTGGTAAGCGGGTTGCAGGCCGACGACATCCCGCTCACACGGCTCGGTTCAGGCGCGAAACTGCCAACCGGCCTTATTCTGGCTGTGATTCTGTCGATCTTCAGCATCATTTTCGGCGCACGCAAACTGGTTTCGTCCGATCGCCATGAAGGGCTGGTCGCGGCGGTTGCATTCGAGTCCCTGATTAAACTGATCAGCCTTCTTGGTGTTGGTATTTTTGTGACCTACTTTCTGTTTGATGGCGTTACGGACATCTTCACGCGTTTCAAGGCATTTGATCCCGCTGCATTTGACCGGCTTTTTACCTTTGACACCTCAAGCAGAAACACGGACAGCATTCCCACCTTCACGATGCTGTTCCTCTCAATGGGGGCAATCATGCTTCTGCCCCGGCAGTTTCACGTGATGGTCATAGAAAATTCCGATGAAAAGCATATATCCACTGCGATGTGGCTCTTTCCGGCCTACCTGTTTCTTATCAACCTGTTTGTGATGCCGATTGCTCTGGGAGGTATCCTGACGACCGGCAGCAATCAAGGCGCCGACTTTTTCGTTATCAGCATACCGCTCGTCACCGGCAACAGCGCCATTGCCCAACTGGCATTTCTGGGAGGTCTTTCCGCCGCCGCCGGCATGGTGATGGTTGAATCCGTGGCCATATCGACCATGCTCCTGAACCACATCTTCATGCCGATCATTGTCCGATGCACACCGCGTGTCTGGTTCCCGGTGCTGCTGATCAATCTCAAACGCTTCGGCATATTTCTGGTCATAATGATGGGGTACTTCTATCACCGCATCGTTGGCGATTCTTACATGCTGGTCAATATGGGGCTGATTTCATTTTCGGCCGCGGCCCAATTCATGCCGGCCATGCTTGGCGGTCTCTACTGGAGGCGCGGTAACAAGGCCGGAGCTATCGGCGGGATCCTGTTAGGATTCATGATCTGGTTTTACACGCTGCTGCTGCCATCATTCAGCAGGTCCGGCTGGCTGCCGGCTGACCTGCTGACGGAAGGTCCATTCGGAATTACCCTGCTCAGGCCCACCGCCCTGTTCGGTCTTTCGGGGATGGATCTCTGGAGTCATTCACTGTTCTGGAGCATGCTGTTCAACATAAGCATCTATATAACATGCTCGCTAATGTTGAAGCAGACAGACAATGAACGCGATCAGGTATCAAAGTACATAGCCGTCTTCGAGCGGGAACGCGGCTATCGGCAGACTGAACAAAAACGGCTTTCAAAACCGGTCACTAAAGCACAGTTCGTGACACTGATGGCCAAGTTTATCGGGGAAACGGAGGCGCAGAACGCCATCAGCCTGTATGCGAACAATCGCGAACTTAATTCGGATGGAGCCGTTTCGGAATTCGAACTTCCGAATCTGAAGCGGCATACCGAGAAAACATTGGCGGGCTCCGTCGGAGCTGCCGCGGCCGGAGCGATCGTGGACAGTTTTCTGTCCGACATGGGTTCCCGCATGGAATCGGTCTACGACATTTACAGCACGGTAAGAGCATCTCTCGACCAGAGCCGTGAATCACTATTCGTAAGGCTGAAGGCTTCCGAAATCATCAATCGCACACTCGATCTGCAAATCATCATGGATGATCTGCTGAATCTGCTGCTGAAGGAATTCAAGCTCGACGCGGCCATCATACAACTCAAAAATGAAAACGGCTCCATTTCCGTTACCAGCTATCAGGGATCAAACCGGAGACTTATCAACGAGAATCACTGGTATACCGAAAGTGCACCTTATATCGACATGGCCTACCATGACAGAAATGCTCACTTCACGAACGACGCCAGGCTGGCAGGAAACACACTATCACTGGAACGCACTCTGGCGGAGGGCATTATTTCATTTGCACACATTCCGATCTTAAGGGAAGGCGAACAGGCGGTTGGAATACTCTCGGTATTTTCCAAGTCGATCGCCGGCCTGTTCACCCAGGAGTTCATCAATCTGCTGTCCAGCCTCTGCGGGCAACTTGCGCAGGCGATAACCATCGTTCATGAAATGCATGCAAAAGACCGTGAACGTGACCAAAAGGAACGGGCTCTGCTGCAAAATGCCCGTGTGATGCGCGACATGGAAATAGCACAGCAGATACAGATTTCACTACTTCCGGACAACGCCCCGGAAATATTCGGAGTCGAGCTGGCTGGAAAATGCATCTCCGCCGCCCATGTAGGTGGTGACTACTATGACTTCTTTCTTCGCAATGAAAATACTGTGGACCTGATGATTGCCGACGTTTCGGGACACAGTGTCGGAGCCGCGCTGATCATGGCCGAGGTTCGTACTCTTCTGAGAGCCCAGGTAAACTCGGCTTACAGCGCCAGCTCCATATTGAACATCCTCAACAGCCAGTTGCATGATGATCTTACCAGGGCCGAATTATTCATATCCATGTTCTATGCAAAATACAATTCCGCAAGCGGCAAACTTTCCTATTCCAACGCCGGGCACAACCACCCCATCATCCATCGCTCCGGGTCAAGCGCCTGCATTGAACTTGATACGGAAGGTCTGATAATCGGCGTCAAACCATCGGTTATCTTTGAAGAGCGTAACATTGAACTTGTCAGCGGTGATGTGCTACTGTTGTATACAGATGGATTGACGGAAGCCTTTAACAGCGAAGGTGAAATGTTCGGAAACGAAAAAGTTTGCGCTCATCTTGGGAGTGTGGCACATTTATCGGCCAGAGAGATCATTGATTCTATCTTTGACGCGGCGTCAGCTTTTACCGGTTCCAGAACGTTTCAGGATGACATCTCTCTGGTGGTATTAAAGATAAATTGAAATAAGGAGCCAGCATGAATCTTAAAACCGAGTCCAACAAAGGAATAGTTGTCGTTTTTGTAAGAGAAGAACGTCTTGACGCAAATAACTCGGAAGAGCTGAAATCGGAATTGAATCACCTTTTTGAAACCGGCACCAAAGACGTGATTGTCGATCTGAAAGAAGTAAGATTCATCGACAGCTCCGGATTGGGGGTTCTGGTTTCAGGGTTCAAAAACGCCTCGACACGCCAGGGGACAATAAAACTTTCCGGCCTTCAGACCCAGGTAAAATCAATGTTTGAACTGACTCGTCTTCATCGGGTTTTTGATATATACGCAACCGTTGACGATGCGTTGGAGAATCGCTGAAGATATGTTCCGGTGCGAGGCTGCTATGAAAAAGAAGATAGCCCTTGAAATAACCATTCCAAACCAGACCCGCTATCTGGGGTTGATAGGAAAGATCGGCGAAAACATGGCCAGGGAATTCGATGTCACCGTCTGTGACCGTGAGATTCTTGCCAGCCAGTTGAACATTGTGCTCACCGAATCGATCGTAAATGCCATCAAACATGCCAATGCAACCGACCCGAACAAAGAAGTGCATGTCCGGATCAATGTAAATGACCGTGAAATATCAATTCGTGTCTATGACACCGGCAGCGGTTTCGACCTGAGTTCAATACCGAGCCCATGCTTTGATCCCGGCAGTCTGAATGAAAAAGGGCGCGGAATATACATCATCCGATCAATGATGGACTCGGTGGAGTATCGCCGGACAAACGGAGGTAATGTGCTGGAAATGAAAAAAATGCTCGGTAACGGGTGACTGGTTAAAAACATTTCATACCGTTCGATTTAACCTGAGTCAGAATTGTGTTTCACATTCAACCAACTTGCATTGAACCAAATAGTCTGATACGTTGACACGATGAGTACGTTTGCAAAGCATAGTCGATGGATCCGTTTCATTATCCTGATGATCCCGCTGTTTCTTGTTTTTTCCGGAATACGGGTTCCCGACCTGACCCGTCCGCACAAACCCAAACCGATGCGGCGCGCGGTTCTTGACAAAACACCGGCCCAATCAGTACTGAAAACCATCGTAAAAATTCACATAGACCCTGTAATCGCAACGCCCCCCACCCCGCTTTTACCAGTTACGGTTGAGTACATCCCGGAAACATATCCGCACCATTCGTCCGTACCGCTGTTGTCGCCAAGCCCATTACCTCCACGAGCGCCCCCGATATCAATCACTCTCGCATAGCCTTATCCAGAGACATATCCGGAAATTCACCTGTTTCGGATCAGACGTCGAAGTTTGCCTGTTTTCATCTAAAATCAAATATTTCAAGGAGTTTTACCATGCAGAAGCGCGTACCGTTTTATGCCGTTTTCGTATTTATTATTGCCGTATTCATCACGGCCGGCTGTGCAAAACAGGAAGTTGTCAAGAAGGATGAAGGGATTGCGCCGACGCAGGCGGTAAAGCAGGCCGGTTCGGATAAAACGGCTGCAACCGCTTCCACTCAGTCAAACGCTTCATCGCCTGTCCCAACAAAAACGCCTGACCAGCCGCTTCCTGTTCAACAGACCCAGAAATCGTCTTCTACAGAACAACTGCAGTCGGCTCTGGAAAAGATCTACTTCAATTTCGACTCCGCCGACGTATCCGATTCCGCACGTGACATACTGTCTAAAAATGCGGCGGAAATGATGAAGGATAGATCGGTAAAAGTCCGCATCGAAGGTAACTGCGACGAACGCGGCTCGGCGGAATACAATCTGGCGCTGGGCGAACGTCGAGCCAAAGCTGCCCAAAAATACCTGGTCACCATGGGAGTCAAGCCCGAGCGCCTTTCCGTTATCAGCTACGGCAAAGAAAAACCGGCTGTTCAGGGTAGTGATGAGTCGGCCTGGGCTAAAAATCGTCGCGATGAGTTCGTTATTGTAAAATAGCGCTTCCCGGTTATCTACATGACTCGCGTTGCATCATCAGCAAAGCTTCCCCTTCCTTGTCCGGCAGGTGGAAGCTTTGCTGATTAAAATATGGTTATTTGAGGCGAGAAGATAATCAAACAATAATATGGAACGTACAAGCATGAGACCATTTTTGATAATTGCAACAACAGTTGTAATCGCTGCGCTACGCACGAGTTGCCATGCCGGCTGTAACTGCAATGACTGGGTAATCAGGGACGGATATTGCGTTGATTATGTCAAAGCAAAGATACCCTCATTTCCGGTTCCAAATGACGTGACGGAAATCACAACACTCAAAAACAGGGAAGTCCCGGAAGTATCGGAAGGCGATGTCGCCATTTTCGACCTCGGAAGATATTGGCATGTGGCCTACGTGGAAAAAGTTCACCTGGACAAACAGGGCAATGCAACGGCAATCGATGTCAGCGAGATGAATTTTGGCGGAGATTTGTCATATCAGGAATATAAAGGCAGATGGAGTCCAAAAAACGAGAATGAATGGAAGCGGGCTCTCTGTTGCGGAGTTACGGATAAATACAGCCAGACCAGCTCACGTAAGAATGTCGCGCTATCGGCAGTAACACAGGTCTGGTCACCTTCTGAAGAGCAGCCTGAAGACAACGGTATCAGCCGGATCAACACGTTCGTCAACAAGGTCAGGGAAGTTCTGAATCGTTTCATGCCATTCACTTGGAGAGAACTATGAAACATCCATACACCTCCCTGTTACGCTCAGTTGCGCTGATCACCTTAATCGCATGCTGTTGCGGCTTCAGATGGGGACTGGGGAGGCCAGACACCTGCCAGGAAGCACGTACGACCCTCAATACGCTTTCAACCATAACAGATCCCGCCAAGCGCACTAAACAGGAAGAATCCATACTCAAATCATGTCCAAATGGGGGTGCCGGACTTTTCATCAAAGCCCTGCAGGCGGAAAGAGTCTCAAAATCCGATGCCGCAATATCCCTTTATCGTGAGGCGCTGGAAAAAGACGGCACTATCGCAGAGGCCCACGGCAATCTTGGACTGATTCTGCATGACCGCGGCCTGAACGAAGAAGCATCGGTCGAACTGACCCAAGGATTGATGGGGCATCCCGATCCACGCTATCACTTGGCCATGGCTCAAATCCTGTGTGACGGCACGACCCCGTCGCTGGTGGTCTTTCATTATAGCGAAGCATTGAAAGCATATGCGGATGATGCGTCAATCCATGAAGGGCTTGCGAAAGCGTATCTTCAGCTTGGGCAATACATAAAGGCGGAAGAGGAATTTCTCATACTGAAAAAACTAAGACCCAAGGAAGGCAGGTTTAAGTTGGGGCTTGCCGATACCTGGCGCAAAGCCGGCCGTCTGGACCAGGCGATTGAAGAGCTGCAAGCATACATTGGCGCCAACCCCACGGACAAACAAGGGCACCGTCTGCTGGCAGAAGTACTGATGGAAAACGGCGACCGGGAAACGGCACGAAGGGAATACCTTCTGGCAGGTGTGGATGTAACCATAGATCCCGAAGATTTTGCCCTCAAAGGCGACCAGTACATGAAGGCCCGCGAATACGGTCAGGCCATCGGCGCGTACCAGACGGCGCTCAAGGGGCGTCCGGCCTGGCCGGAAATACAGCATAACCTTGGCAAGGCACAAATGGCCGCCGGTCGCGATGACGATGCCATGGTGACATTCACGGCGCTGATCAAGTCCGGCAGCAAGGATGGCTCACTGTTCCATGATGTGGGATTACTTCATGAACGTATCGGGCAACTCGATCAAGCCATAGACGCGTATCGCCTGGCAATTGCCAATGAACCGGATAATGTCAACGCTCATCGCCGACTGGCAGAGATATTTACCTGGCGCGGCAGCTTCACCGAAGCGGCCGGTCAATACCGGGAATTGATCCGTCTCAGAGGAGACAATCCCCTGTATCACCTGAATCTGGCCCGTGTCTATGATCGGACCAGGGATCAGAAGCGAGCTCTCAACGAGTATGAAACGGCGGTCAAACTGGATCCTGAAAACATCGAGGGGCACAGGGAGCTGGCAAGAATTTATCTGCTCAGAGCACAGGCTGCCAAGTCCGAACACCATTACAGGGAGGTTCTCAGGCTCAACAGCGAGGATGAGGCGGCCAGGAATGCGCTGATCACCATGTATGTCAAGCAGAAACGCTATGACGACCTGACTACGTTTGTAAAAAAGTGGCTGGACAAGGCTCCCGACGATCCGCAGCGCCACTATCGCCTGGGAATAGTTTACGAATTCAAGAAGGAATATAGCCTGGCTGTCAGCGAATACAAAAAAGCAATCGAGTTGCAACCGGATAACGCCAGAATGTTGTTCGCGCTGGGACGGACATATATGAAAACCGGGCTTCTATCCGAATCGCGGGAGATGCTGGCGGCAGCAAAAAAAGCGGACCCCGCTCTTGCCGGGCCGCAACTGCTTCTAAGCAGTCTGGATAACAGCTCTCGGCCCGTGAAAAAACAACTGCGTAAATCAGGCAAAACATCCGGTAAAAAGCAGATCATTCGCAATAAAAAAAGCCGGGCCGCCAAGAAAGCGGCTGTACGCAAAAAGAAATCGAAAAAGCGGTAAACCACGCCGTATGTTTCAGACCATTCCGCTATTCCGGTTGTGTTCACCAAGGTGCTCTCATTAAAGGCAATCCTGCAGTAAAGCATGCCAAAGGAGTCTCCCGACATGCATGACAAGCTAACGCACATCTTCTCCCAGCGTTCCTTGCATTGGTTTATGTTCATTATTATTGGTGCCGCTCTTTATGGTTTCACGCTGCACTACCCCTTTGTCTTTGACGACCGCTTCTTTTTAATAAAGAATCCGTTGATCAAAGATCCTGAAATGTTTTTCGAATTACTTGATATCGATGAGTTCTTATCGGACTACGTGCCACGGCTCTCACACCCTGAGCTGGCTACCAGCTTTGCCAGCAGGCCAATTGCCTATCTGTCGTTCAGCCTGAACTACCTGTTGGGGGGCAAAAGCCCCGTATTTTACCGTTTGTTTAACATTGCAGTGCATATATCAAACGCGATCATGCTCTATCAGCTGCTCTTGTCAATAATTCGCCGCAGAAGCGATGAAAACGGGGCGAACCGATATTTAACCATACCGTTATTCGCGGCATTGATCTTTCTCGTTCATCCACTGCAGACCCAGTCGGTCACCTATATCACACAGCGCTTCACTTCACTCGGCACATTCTTCTATCTGGCCACGATGTTGTTATACCTGCGGTCGAGCAGCGATGGTTCCGCTGTCGTCAGAAGGTTCGTCTACGTCGCGTCAGTTGTGGCGATGATTCTGGGGCTGCTGACCAAGGAAATTGTACTGACGGTCCCGATAGCACTTGTCATGGTCGATACCATCCTGTTGCACAAGCCCCTTCGTAAAACTCTTATACGATTATCGCCCCATATCGCCAGCATGAGCTTGACTCCCCTGATATTGCTCAATCTTGCCAATGAAATCGACAACAACCAAAATTTGTTATCCTCCGCAACGGATCTCGTCGGTGGAATTTACAGCAGATCCGAGTATGCAATCACACAGCTGCGCGCCATCCTTTCCTACTTCAGGCTGCTGGTGCTCCCCTACAATCAAAACTTTGATCCGGATTATCCACTCTACCAAAGCCTGTATCACCCTGAAATTATCATTTCAATCCTGGTATGGATCGCTTTTGTAGTGGCGGGTGTGCGACTGCTGCGACGACGTGAACGCAACATCTGCACCGACCTGACTTGTTTCTCCATCTTCTGGTTTCCCCTGTCAATTTCGGTATCCTCATCCTTCATGCCCATGTCGGACCTGATGTTCGAGCATCACAGCTACCTGCCGTCTATAGCCTTCTGCACCGGTATTGTCGCCTACCTGCACCATGTGGTAAATATTGACAGCATATTCTGGAGGAATGCGGTTATTGTTGGTCTATGCCTGGTGTCGCTTGTCTTTGGGGCATTGACAGTCAAGCGAAACCATATTTTCCATAGCCGCATCTCGGTCTGGAGCGACACTCTGAAGAAGAGCCCGAACAAGTTCAGGCCACACTATGCGATGGGCAAGGCCTTTTATAGATTGGGGAAGTATGATCAGGCCTTACTGCACTTAGTTAAGTCACTGGCGCTCAATCCTGATTATGTCGAGCCGTATGTAACGATCGGCGCCATCTATCTGGATCTGGAAATGCCGCAATCGGCGATTGAACTGTACGAGAGTTATCTGGCATCGCATCAGCCAGAACCAAGAATACTCATGAATCTTTCTTTGGCTTACATGACGTCAGGCAGGTTGCAGCAGGCGATCGATACCGTCAAACACGCCCTTAAACTCAAGAAGGACGATGTAAAAATGCTCATCCTTCTTGCCGAATTGAATCTGTATGCCGGCAAGATTCAACGGGCGCAACACCGCCTGGCACAAGCCAGGGAAGTGGACATAAACGATCCCGCCGTCGATATGTCCTCGCTACACAACCGCATACAAGGAATGATTCAATGGGCAATTGACAGAGGAGCCGTTACCAGTTCCTGACAAATCATGCCTGACTTGTCACAGCAGCCGGACAAGCAAGTGCGCGGTTGGCGGCAAAAGCGATGAGTGTCAAATAAAACCGGGGAGAGGCGAAACCGCCTGCTCCCCGGAAAAATATTATTGGCGGAAGAACATGGGAATCGAACCCACCAGGGAGATTTCTCATCCCCCTCACCGGTTTTGAAGACCGGGCGGCCCACCAGCGACCGTTGTTCTTCCGTATAGCAACCTTTTGTACTATGCCGCTGCTGATTCCTCAAGCAGTATTTCCGGTTCAGCCGCCATCTCCGGACAGGAGACAGCAGTCACATCACTTTGCGCCGGAACCATTCACATCGGCTTCAACCGGCTTGTTTTTCAATCCCTCCAGGTATGACGCAATTTCCTTTTTGAACAACGACTGGGATTTGTCATATTGGACATTCAATTTCAGATCATTAGCATTACCGCCACCGGAAAAGACCTTTATGCTGTTTTCCAGGTAATCGCTACATTCCAGCTCCCTTGAATTATCGTATTTTACCAGAAGTTTGCTACAGATGCCCTTGAACATGCTCATCAGCTCGGAAACCTGATCTGGTTTAATCGAAGTAGATTCCATGTGCATACTTTTGAAAAAGTAGGGATGATCGTCTCCGCCTACGTACAACAGGTCCGATTTGAAATTAACATCGTTCATCACAAAAACTATATTGAGCTTGTACTCGTAGCGATTCCAGGTGGGTTTTGCCGAACGCCCAAGCGCGTACCCGGCCAGCGCTTCATCATAATTATCGTTATTCGCAAGCAGCTCGATTGCATTGGGAGCAACGACAGACTTGCCGTTGACGAAGATATACCTTAAATCGTTATGCCAGGTAATACTTGAAACGCCCGGCATTTTCCTGATTTTATCAACCGCGGTGGCAACCGTATCATCAAGACGCAGGTTACCGACGATCGGCAGCAGTTCATTGTAGACCGGCTTACTATCATGTTTGAACTTCTCCTGCTCCGCCTTTTTCTGCATTTCGATGCGCTGGTTCTCGGCGTTATGCTTTACGCTCGGCATGTCCGGCAGTATATCCGAAACATGCCTGTAAATCGAGTGCTTGTCCAGTTTCTCTGAGTTGATGATAATAGCCGTAATTACCGCAACATTGGCATTCTCATGCTTTGCATATCCGAATTGAACCTTCTCGACACTCTTCTTCCGTGTGGATTTTTCCTTGAACGTAGACGTGTGTGCCCATTCCTGTCCGGCTTTTGACCAGACACCCGGCTTTAGCCCCTCGGCGGCAAACTGGTAGACCGTTACACCGGACTTGATGAGTCCGGAATTTGCATCGGATTCCAGGTACAGGTTCTCGTTGAGAAAAGCGGACGGCGGAGATGCGGCGAGGACAGCAAATGGCGCCGACACAACCATCAGCAGAAGGATCATCGTTTTTCTGATTAATACCATGCCTGTTCACTCCTCTTTGGCAACTGAAAACGGCAAATCAACCGCCGTGACTCAATAAAACCGCCCCCACCGGTACAATGGAGGGGGCGGTTTTATCAGCTTATCCGAGCCATTACTTGACAGCCAGTTTTTCTATCGTCACCGGGCCACCTTTAAACGTCACCGGCCCTTGGATGGTCGTAACGCCGGCATTGGGTGTGGAAAACAAAGCGTCATAACCGCCTTTTATCGTCACTCCGACCGGACGATCAAAGGATATCGGCAAGTCCGGCAGAATGATCGAACGGGCCTGAATGGTGCTGGGATGCAGGGCATCGGCGGATGCGGCGTCATAGGCCAACCGCAGGGTGGCGAAACCAGATGCGGAACCGTCCAGCAACTTGACCGGCGGGGCCGCATCGAAGTAGACCGTAACAGTTTTGGCAGAATTCACGGTCACGTTACAGGTTGTTCCTGAAACGCTGCCGCAACCGCTCCAACCACCAAAGGTGGAATCGGTGTCGGGAGTTGCCACCAGGGATACTGCCGGAGTTTCCGGAATCGACACGGGACTGCAGACTTCACCAGACACACAGGACATGGCGCCATTGACCTGTCCGCCGCCCGTTCCGGCAAAAGCCAGTGTCAGCGGGTATTGAAGTGTTATGGTAAGCGATTTTGTCGATGTCGCATCTGTTATGGAAATATTGCCGGTAGAATCCTTGAGAAAAGCATACAGGGTCTTTGCTCCGGATGTGCTGAAAACATGCTGGGTCGGTGAAGACGCCAACCATGTGCATCCGGCTGCATCATTTACTTCTGAGAGGCAGTAGCCGGCAACATCCGCGTCATAGCTGTTGAGGACAATTCCTGTCACAATCAGGCTGCTGGATGACGATGGCACGGTAAATTCGGAAATAGTCGGCGGTGTTGTGTCAGGCGCTTTACGAACAAAGAAATAGCGCGGACCGTCATTTACATTAGCTGTAAAGGTTATCAACTGGGCATCGGCGGCACTGTCCGCATTCGGATACCATTGCGGCAAAATATCCGGACTCATCGGAATGATTTTCACCTTGTAGTTTCCCGGTGGTATGGCGCCGACCAGGGCGATGGCAGCCGGGTTCATGTCATAGCTGAAATGGGTCCGGGAAAACTGCAGGACTCCGGCCGCGTCGTAGAACTCGGCCGTGAAGTGTTCGTACATCATCGGCATGACCGATGAATCCAGCGTCCGCAAGGCCACATTCAGACCGGCATAGGTTGAATCATTGATGATTGTGAGCGGAGTAACGCGTGTGTAAAGAGAACCACCTCCGACAGCGGAAATCGAGCCATTGAACAGATAAGTTCCCATTTGGGTCTGGTCGTTATCCACCAGGAACTGACCACCGTAATAGTAAGGTGGCGGGTTGGAGTTGAAATCAAGCGTACTGTCTATCAGGGTAATCATGCCGTTGATACCCGCGCCGTACCACTGTCCCGTCAGAAATGTAAAAGTGGTGTTCAGCATGATCGGAGTCAGATTTTTGTTGGTCACCGTGTCTGGGAGAAGTGAAATATCTATCCGCTGGTCAGCAGGCACCGCAATGGTGATCGGCAGGCTGGCGGAAACACCATCAGGCGCGGTGACAACCAGATTGGCACTGCCGTTTTCAAGAGAATAAACGTCATAATACCCCATCGTGTTCTTGTATACTCCCAGAACTGAAGGATTGCTGCTCGAAACCACGAGTTCACTGATAGACCGGCCGCTGCTGTCCAGCGCGGAGGGAACGACGACCAGCTGTTTCTGGCCGGTTACCGGAAGAGATAACACCGGTGTTGACGGATTAACTCCATCCGAATAGTTGAACACAAAACTGGCCGGGTTGGTGGTGGTTATAGTCAGTATGCAGCTGGTTACCCGGTCAACCGATGAAGCTTCATTGGAAGTAATCGTCAGATTATACATACCCGGAGTCATGGTACCGGTTGCAATCCGCAGCACCACCCCGCCACTTCTGCTGATCGGAACCGGTGCAAAGGAATAAACCGTGCCAACCGGCAAGCCGCTGACGCTGAAATTAATTCCGGCCACGGTTGTAAAACCATTGTGCAATCCGACATTCATGACGAATTCAGCATTCTGACCTTTGACGGCCTGTACCGATTGCGCCATCAGGTCAACGGTATAATTGGCGGAAGTTACCGTATATGAATTGTTGTTATTGCTCTCGGTAAAATCAGACACCACGATCACCCGGCCACTGCGAGCCGGATCGACGACAGTAGCCGCTATCGAGGTGCTGCTCCAACTGGTTATGGTGGCGCCGGAACTGGCTCCGATCGTTATTTTTCCTTGAACTGCTCCAAAATTGGTACCGGTGATGGTCAACGGGCTGCCATAGTTTCCGGAATTTGCAGAAATGGCTGTGATCTGGGGGACAGAGCCGACCGTGACAGTGGTTGTGGATGCAAACTGGATATCATCAATTACAAACTCGCCGTATTCTTCTTTGACAATTCTTAGTTTGACCAGTTTGCGGGCCGTAGCCGGAAAGGTAAAATTTCTGTTAACCGGTGTCGCTGTGGTTATGGTTGAGTTGGAAGGATTGACAAGCCGTTCCGAGACAAGCGCATCTGATCCGGTCTCCGTGTCGATGTAATCGACATAAATCGCGATTGTGTTGCCTGGGGGAGCGCTGACATTAGTCAGAGTGCATACAAAATTGAAGATCTTGCCGCCGATTCCGGACACATTCAGATTCTGGTAGATAACCTCCCCGTTATAACTGTCGGGCGGGTGCAGATTGGCAGCGCCAGCCACAAAGGGACTCCAAGTCGATGAAATAGCCGGATTGATATTCCACTGATCTCCGCCGGCGCTGAAATCGCCGTTTCGGGAAACAACATCGGCACTGGCATCCATAACCATCAAGAAAAGATTACTGAACAGAAAAATGAATAGAAGCATAACACCGGACTTGAACTTTCTCATCTGAAACCTCCTGTCTTGCAAAGCCTGCCATGAATAAAACTCAAATGAACCACCTAGCCTATGTTGGTTATACATCGGTTTTGATTACTGTCAATCTTCGGACGCCTGCCGGTGTTTAATTAAAATAGTGATTTCGCGTAGTTCTGAATGTCACTTGAACAATAGTTTCCAGACTCCGGCAATACCCAGGAGTGCCACGAAAGCGCCCATGAAGCGTTGAAATACGCCCCGGCCCAGCGCGGACAGGGTTGAAGCCACCTGGCCATATGCCAGGAGCGCCGGCAGTGTGCCGATACCGAAAGCAAGCATCATGCCGCCCCCTTTGATCGCCGAACCGCTGGTGGCCGCGGAGATCAGAACACCATAAACCAGGCCGCATGGTATCAGGCCCATTACAAGACCGGCGGGAAGCGCCGCCAGCACCGGGCTGTCGGCGCTGAAGCGCGGCAGCAACTTCCGCGAGACCCCCCATCCGGCGCTGTCAAGTGAGGAAATCCCGAGCGAACGTATGTTAAACAGCGTAAAAAGACCGATTGCAACCACGAACAAATTGGCTGCCAGGTACAGTCGGTCCTGATACGGCCTGATCGTTTCAAACATTCCAACCCGAACGGCAAATGCCGCCAGCAGCCCCAGCATCGCATAGGTGGCGATTCTTCCCAGATGGTAGAGCAGGTTGAAGAAGAAACGCTGGATCGCGCCGGAGTCCCGCCTGGAAAGCGCCAGCGCGGTCACGATCCCGCCGCACATCCCCAGGCAGTGGCCGCTGCCGGCCAGGCCGATCGAGAATGACAGCCAGAGCTCCAGCATCGGTTCAGGTTTCCAGCGCGCCGATCAGGCTCTTGACATCGTCCACGCCGTTTTCAACCAGCCAGGCCTCCATGTCTGCAGCAATCTTCTGGGCCGCGCCGGGGTTGATGAAACTGGCGGTGCCGACCTGAACCGCGCTGGCTCCCGCCAGCATGAACTCCAGCGCATCGGTGGCGTTCATGATCCCGCCGATGCCGATGATCGGCACCTTGACCGCTTTTGCCACCTGCCAGACCATGCGCAGCGCGACCGGCTTGATGGCCGGACCGGAGAAGCCGCCGGTGATATTGGCCAGCACCGGACGACGGCTGTTCAGATCGATGGCCATGCCGGTCAGGGTATTGATCAGAGAAAGGCAGTCGGCGCCGGCGTCTTCGCAGGCCCTGGCCATGGCGACCACGTCGGTCACGTTGGGGGAGAGCTTGACGATCAACGGTTTTCTGGTGACTGCGCGGCAGGCCGACACCACCGATGCGGCGCAATCCGGGTCGGTGCCGAACACGATGCCCCCCTGCTTGACATTGGGGCAGGAGATGTTGACCTCCAGTGCGGCCACCTCCGGAATCTGATCCAGGCGGCCGGCCAATTCGGCGTATTCATCGACGGTATTGCCGAAGAAGTTGGCTATGGCCGGAGTGTTGACCGAACGGAGGAAGGGTACCTTCTTCAGGATGAAGGCATCGATGCCCACGTTCTGCAGGCCGATCGCGTTGAGCATGCCTCCGGGGGTCTCGACGATGCGCGGAGTCGGGTTGCCGGCGCGCGGCTTGAGTGAAAGCCCCTTGGTTACGAAGGCTCCAATCGATTCCAGGTCAACATATTCGGCAAACTCCTCGCCGTAGCCAAAGGTGCCGGAGGCGGTCATGACCGGGTTGCGCAGCAACATTCCGGCCAGATTAACAGTCATATCAGGTTTCATCTCAATCCCTCCACTTCAGTTCGCCCGATTCAAAGACCGGCCCTTCGGTGCAGACACAGCGGAAATCCGGCGTTTCGGCTGAATGCCGATGTCCCGGAGCCACACACCCCAGGCAGGCGCCCACGCCGCAGGCCATGTACCCTTCCAGCGAGACCTGGCAGGGAATACCACGATCGGCGGCGATACCCGCCACCGCGTTGAGCATGCCGTGCGGTCCGCAGGCGTAGATGGTGGCCCTGCCCTGCAGCGCATCCAGCCGGCGCAGCAGCGCTTCTGTCACCAGTCCGCACTCGCCCAGCGAGCCGTCCTCGGTGGCGGTGTAACACTCCACCCCCAGGCGCTCGAACTCGGTGATGCAGAGGATATCGTCCCGCGTGCGGCCGCCGGCAAACAGCCTCACCGGCGACTTCTTCACCAGCTCCCTGGCCAGCAGGTACAGCGGAGCCAGCCCTACCCCGCCCCCCACGATCAGCTTTTCCTCGTCCGGATCGCCCATGTCAAAGCCCTTGCCCAGCGGACCGAGAACGTCCAGCAGGTCGGTCTCGTGCAGCTCGGAAAGCATCGCCGTGCCCTTCCCCACCACCCGGTAAAGCATTTCCAGGTAGGGCTGGGCAACCGCGCCGCTGTGGGCCGGAGTGTGGGTGCCGACGTCAAAGACACCGAAGGGACGCCGCAAAAGAGGATCGATGGCGCCGTTGACCCGCACCATTACGAACTGGCCGGGCGCGGCGGACGCGAATTCGGGAGGCGCGGTCATACGCATCCGCCAGTAACCGGGCGAGACCTCCGCATTGGAAAGAATCATTGCTGTGAACTGCATCTAGGTTGTCTCCTTGATAGTTTTTTCCATCAAAACCGCATTTTCCCTGGATTCGTAGTAATTCGTCCTAATACCGACCCGCTTGAAACCGAGCGCCTGGTAGAGCCCGATCGCCGGCGCGCTTGATTCGCGCACTTCCAGCGCCATCAGTTCGGCCCCCTTCTCATTCGCAATATCTAAGGCCTTTTCCATCAAAAGCCGGCCAAGCCCGCTGCCGCGCTGGTCAGAGGCAACCGCGATATCCAGGATCTGCGCCTCTTCGAACAGTGACATCAGGCAGACATATCCGGCGATTCTCCCATCCAGTTCGGCAACGAACGGATAGGAGTGCGGCGCCCCGATTTCATGCAGGAAATGTTCGCGCTTCCACGGCAGCGGAAACGATGATTTTTCAATCAGCAGAACAGCGTCAAGATCGGCTTCGGTCATCGGGCGTATGCAAGGTGTCTCGGGTGAATTCATCGCTGGACATAATATGTAAAGCGCGATCCGTTGTAAACGGTTTAATCCAAAGTTACGGATTGAAAGTAAACCGATTCGTCGCATGCAAATCACAGACTCTCCGCCCGCCTGTCACCTGAATACCATCTTTCAGGATAACCCGGCAGAGTAACCATTTCAGACTAAAAATAAATGAACGTTCGGGGGATTGCACCCTGTTACCGCTCTGTATAAAATAATTAAATTAATTTTATTATAATTAAGTTTACATCTCCACGGCTAATGAATCGGCTGGCTAATTGGATATAACCACGATCTGCAGCGGCGCATTATGAGTGACGCGCGGACCAAACACACTGGAGACGGTGCGGGGCTCGATTGGGCAATCCAGGTCACCAAGCTTTGTCTCGGCGCACTCTTTACCATGCGCGGAATTCCGCAGCTTTACTATGGACCCGAGATCGGACTCGTTTGCGCAAGACGAACGAAGCGCTCAAGTACGGGACGACCATCACTCTCTGGGCGGACAATCTGGTCTATGCGTTTCTGTTTATTTCCGGCGACGACGTGGCCTTGACCATCATCAACAAAGGCTACGAACGCATGCCGGTCCCGCTCCTGGTGGGTCTGAATCCGGACCAGGTGCCGCAACGCTTCTTAACCATGGTGGCCAACGAACTGGAACACTGGCAGACAAGGCTGCCGTTGCAGGTTGATAACGGTCAGGCGTTGCTGACGGTCGATGGCAAGACGATCGATATCTATTGCAGGAATGTTTGAGCGGATGGTGACTCAGGGGGATTGCGCGACGCCAATCCGGTTTGGCAGGCCTTTGGAAAAGATGGACTCGTAGGGGGTCAGCGACCTTATACGGTTGCGATGATGTTGCGGGAGGGGGATTGATTTTGTGTGGAAGCGTTAGAAGGGGGGCTAATCGGTTACCCAGTTGTATTGGGTAATTTAATAAACTGCCTCAGAATTCAGATTACGGACGAAATAGAAAAATAACAAGCAGCGTTATAGCTCCCCATAGCTCCCGCAAGCAGCGTCCCCATAGCTCCTCGAGGTCACTGGGATGCGGGGTAGCGCTAACCGTATCAGACCTTAGTGCAGCAAATGGATGTCTGGTCGCGTGATCAACGCTGACCCTTTGAGAGAAGAAAAAGGTCGAGTTACGGCAGGTTGCAGTGAAAAGCCGCCGGGAGTCATTCAATCCGGAAGGTTAAGGGAAATCTCCGTTTTCCCCTTGACAAAACTTATCATGGATGTCCCCAGAATTCCCGAGAATTCCCGGATTACGCTCTGGCCGGTAACTGTGACGTCAAGGTGCGCAATGCCTTGGCCCCAAGGTTCTTTAATCTGATGTGACCTTTAATGTTAAATAGGAGAACACGCATGTTCGCACCCACCGCAAGCAATAGAATAAAAACATACACCTCTAACTACAGGAATGCACTTGTGGCAAAGGGAAGGTTGTCCACAGGTGCACGAGTAACTGTTTTGTCATTTACAGTGATTTTCGTCCTTTGCACTTTCGTGCTGTTAACGCCTTTTTTAGCCCATGCTGGCTTTGAATATCAATATAGAGGAAATCGGTATGAGGGAGTTAGACCAAAACCAGTTGCAGGCTATGATATTGAGCTAATCTCAACGTTGGTGAGCAGCAATGAAAACTTTAACCATATGCCAGATCGATTAAAGATGAAGTTTTATTTGCCTAAGCCTTCGCAAGTTTACCTAACAGTTCGTGAATTAGACTACAAATCTTATTACTGGATGGACAAGATTAACCCTTCAGCCCCATGGTCACCTGGATTTAGCAATTGCTTCGAATGGAGCACTGAGGATGTTCTGAAACAGCTTCGTGGAATGAATATTGCGGACCTAGGTGCACTCGCTCGATTAGACAGGCAGGAGCCGAGTGCATTAGAACGTGTGGCTCCAATTATTCTCTATTCGTCACAACTCCCCACCAAGGCGGATGAGTACCTATTTACATTCAAGACTAGCGCTGATGCTCGGTTAAATTGTTCCATTTACAGAGAAGGAGGGACTTTAGCCTTGTATTCGATTAACCTTTCTAGACAACGAGGAGGTAGGCCCTTTGTTTTCCGATGGAATAGCTCCAAGGCAGCGAGGGGCGCTTATCGTGTTGTAATCAAAGGATACTTTCTGGATTCAAATGCTGCTATCGGCCAAGCCGTATCTTTTTACCACGAGCCGTTAGTTGGGAAATGAGAGTTGCTGTGGAGAAAAGCACACGTTTCATTCTTTTTATTCTATTTCTGCCAACGTTGTTGGTAGGAATGACTACTTTGATTCTAATGACGTGGCGCATTCCAAGTCATGTTCAAGTAGAACTCACAGTAAACCGCGTAGTTTTCAACATTTCAGGCAATGAATCGAAGCGGATATTAACTCCTATTCAAGTCAGGTCCGTGACTGCTGAAAAATTCGAACATCTCGAAATTCATCCTGAAAGACTTGAGATGGCAAATCCGGCGCAGTATCTCATAGAACAAGACCGTTATCCAGAGTCAGCCTGGACACTTTTAGCGTTTTCTTCTCCAATAGTGATTTCAGGTAAGAGTAAAGAGTTGCAACCGGCTGTAACTATAGAAAGAGATTCTCCGACTTTAAGCACTGTAGGAACCCTCGATGGTTTGTGGGGCCGGCCGGGTGCTAGGGTTACACTAGAAACAAACGAGTCCTCTTATCCAAACCTTACTATCAGAGTGGACGAGCAGCAATCAAACGCTGTCCTCACTATGCAGAAGCGATTCCTACTAATTTCAATTCAGGGCCAACTCAGCGGGATAAACCAGATACCCTACGAAGCAGATTCTCTAACCTTTAGGGTACGCCTTCCAAGTCATCATTCATCTGTTGAGATTACCGGTCAGCCCCACTCTCTTATACTTGCCGTGGTCGGTTCAAAAGACACAAACTTTTTCTCAATGGAAGAACTCCCAATCAGAAGCATTGACTTTACCCATCAAGAAGGCATTGGCGGGCCTCAGACCTCTTTGATCGGAGAAGGCACAATAACCTATCCGGACTATAGTCAGATTAAAACAGTCCGGTTTAAAGCTCCGGATTCTGTGGACCTCGATTATCTGGACAAATTTAGCATTACTCAAATGTCGCTGGATCCGATGGCAAAAGGGATACGGCTCAAGCTTCGTGGTGTCGCCGGTCTCCTGAAGACTGGTTCCAGAAAATTTCCGACAGACCATCGTTTGACATATCTAGATACATTTTGGCAGAGTCAAAAGTTAAGTGTCTTGGTTATCATTATTTCCTGGGTGATTACCACGACAGTCGGGATGTACAAACTTTACAAAGAGATTGTGCAAGTAAGGAGGTTATCGCAAAATGATTCTTCGCAAATGTAAGTATTACCCAATATTCCTTATGGTAATAATGTTGATGTGCCCGTCACCCATTTGCGCCCAAAATATAGATAGTCTAAAGCCTGGCATTGTCAAGATCATCGCCCAGAACAAACCCATTGATCCCCAGACCAAAGAGTTGGAGCGGGTTGGTACGGGAATCATAGTGAGACTTGAAAAGAAAGAAGCTTATATCGTGACGGCATCACACGTAATTGAGGGAGCTCAAAACCTTCAGGTCGTCTTCTTTACAGATCCCAACAATAAATTCTCTGCAAGAGAGCTTGGAACGGAGGGAGGTGAGGGCCAGGGAGTGGCGGTCTTATGCGTCGAAGGCATGATTCCCGAAGACTTACTGGTTCTGACTCTAGATAGATATGCCGAAATTGTAGTGAACGAAGAAGTGAGTTTCATCGGTTTCCCTGTCAATGCGGGCACTCCATGGGCAGTAGGACAGGGTGTCATATCGGGATTTAAAGGGAAGCAGATAACTTTTACAGGCGGTCCAGGGGAGGGGAACTCCGGTGGTCCCTTGATCAAAGGCAGCGACGTTATTGGCGTTATTACAAGTGCTGCTGGAATATATGGTTACGCGACACCTTCTAACGTTGTGCTTCAAACATTAAAAGGATGGAAGATCACAGACGATTACCAAATCTATTATGACCGCGTTCAGGAATATTATCAGCGTGGTGAGTACAAGCAATACATAAATGCCGCTGAAGATCTTTTGCTTAACCAAGCAGTTCTTGGCAAGTTGTCAAGCCAGGAACGGCTTAAGAAAGAGATTATGCTTCATGTCGAGATCGCATTTACCCTTTTGACTAATGGATATATCGACGGGATAGACAGTCCGTGGCAAAAGGCTCTTGTGCACGCAGAACAGGCCCGACTCGCTGCTCCTTCTTTGTATTTAAATCTGTTTCTGTTAGGCAATGCGACTGCTTATCAGGCTGAAGATATGTTGGACGATCCTAGCACTAAGGGTGCAGCCGTTGACGCAATATTCAGCACTGCCAAACAGGAAATTGCCAGCAAAGGTTTATCAGAAGACTCTAGGACGCAAGCAATGGTTCAGTATCATTATTGGTTTGGTCGGTCATTGGTCACGCTGAAGAACTACAATCGTGGCAAGTCTGAACTACAAGCTGGTCTTCTCCTAGTTAAAAGCAACATGCCACAAATGGACAAAGAGAAAGACAAATTTTTGTTTCAATTAGGTTACACTGAGTGGATGCAATCTAAGGACATTGAAGCTGCCAACCAATATTGGAAAGACATTACAGATAAATACTATGCCGGCAATATGTTTATATTAGTAGGTCTTGCTTACTGGGAACAAGGTAACAAGGCAAAGAATATGGGTAAATTAGAAAAGGCGCAAGAAAAGTTTAACGTCGCAGAAATCGCATTAGTTGCTGCCAAACAGAGCGGCCATACCTCTTATTCTGCGAATTTAACTTTGGGAGCTCTCTATTTTAGCCGCAATGATTACGTCAATGCAGCAGCTGCATTTGAGAACGCTATCCAAATGGACCATTCACAAGCTATTGCCTTTTACTGGGCAGGACGGTCTCTGATGAAAATACAAGGTCGATCGGGTGATGCGAGGAATGCAATGGAGCGAGCTGTCCAGCTTGACCCACAAAATGCTAATGCTTATTATTATCTCGCATTGATGTACGGAAAAGATAGTAATTACTTGAGTGCATATACTAAAGCGAAGAAAGCCATAGAGTTAGACAGCCACTTAACAAAAGCTTGGGAACTTCTGATACTGTCTATTGGCGTCTTAGCTGAATTAGAGAAACCTGGCAGTCCTGAGCAGATTACAAGGTACGAAGAAGCACTTATTACCACTTATAAAGGCATATTAGAGTGCGAGCAGCAGAAGGATGTGCCTAGAGTGAAGTCGTTTAATAAAAATAAGCAGCAAACATGGAAAAGTCTGGCATATGCCTATGCTGAACGAGAAGTTTATCTTGGCTTGGCACTAGAGTATATAAATTCTGCTGTGGAGGCTGAGCCAGCAAATCCATACTACTTGGACACAAAGGGATGGGTTTTAATCAAAACAGTTGAGTTATCCAAAGACCTTACTTCGGATCAAAGAAAACAGTTGCTCAATGAGGCTCAACAGTTTCTGAACCAAGCGATGATTTCTTTCTCTGCCGAAGACACTGCTGCGAAGGCGAAGAATTTCTACCATCTGGGTTATTGGGAAAAGCTACAGGGGAGGAAGGACAAAGCACGAGAATTGTTCTTAAAGGCACTTCAGCTTGATCCTTCATACGAGAATGCCAAGAAGGAGATGTGAACCTGGAGAGGCTTAAGGGGACGGGGGGCTTAAGGGGACATTCGGAAACCTCCGGGGTCAGGAAACCTCCGGGGTCAGGTTAGAGTTTCAGACATTTGTAACCTTAGGGCAATGTGTGGGGTCAGTCTTCCAAATTGATAAGATGGAGGCCAAACTTGCTATCTTGGAAGCCTGATAATCATATAAAAGGCACCCCCTGAATCAACGGATGCAAATACTTCCCGATATGCTCAGTAAGACGTCCAATCTTGCAAAGCACACTCAGGAGGTGCCCGATGGAACTGTACTCTGGAATCGATCTGCATTCAAGCAACAGCTTTTTGGCAATCGTAGATGAAAGTGGTAAGCGCGTATTCAAGGAGAAAACTCCAAATGACATGGCAACTATTCTCCGAGTGTACGAACCGTATCGCGATCAACTTGCCGGTATCGTTGTCGAATCGACCTACAACTGGTATTGGCTTGTAGATGGGTTGATGGCTGAAGGATACGCCGTACATCTGGCGAATCCTTCAGCCATCCAGAAATATTCCGGCCTCAAACATGCCGACGACAAGCACGACGCCTTCTGGTTGGCTGAGATGCTGCGACTGAACATACTGCCGACTGGCTACATCTATCCGAAGGATGAACGACCGATTCGCGACCTGCTCAGAAAGCGGGGGCACTTGGTATCACTGAGATCGTCGTTGCTTATCAGTCTTCAGAACATCATCACCAGAAATTGCGGCATGAAGATGAAGACCAACGACATAAAGCGCCTTCGTGAAAACCGTGTCCATCCACTACTGGCCGATAACGAGGATCTGGCTCTTGCCGGTCAGGTGAGCAAGGATTCAATTGACTTCCTGACCCGGCAGATACGGACCATCGAGACGTTCCTCGAAAAGAAGCTTGAGCTCAAGGATGCCTACAAGGGCCTCGTAACGTTGCCCGGCATCGGCAAGATTCTGGGGCTGACCATAATGCTTGAAACCGGACCGGTTACCCGTTTTGAGAAGGTCGGCAATTATGCCTCATACTGCCGGGTTGTCTCTTCGCAATGGACCAGCAACGGCAAGTCCAAGGGCAAAGGGAACAAGAAGAATGGCAACGAATGGCAACAAGTATCTTTCCTGGGCTTTCTCCGAGGCAGCGGAATTTGCCAGACGTTACGACGACAAGGCCAGGGCCTACTACAACCGCAAGTTGAGAAAGACCAACTTCATGATTGCGCACGCGGCATTGGCACACAAACTGGTAAGGGCATCGTACTACGTCATGCGGGACCAGGTTGAATTCATGCCAGAGAAGATTTTCACATAGGAACTGGCTGGAGCGGTGAACCTGCATTGGGGTTGGTAAAACCACTAAGCCTGATTGGCAGCCGCTCCACCCAGCATTTTATAACAGTTATCGACGTCTTTACTGCCCACGCCGTGAGCCACCAAGGGGCTGGTTAACAAACACTAGACCTGAAACAACCAATTGGACACGGCCTGGAACCGAAGTTTTTCTGGTCCGCGAAACGCGGAAGGGGCTGTTGAACCTCCACTACTTCGACAACCGCCTTGATCCTGATGGGTGACTGGTGCAGCAAGGGCTGACATTGAAAAAGATAGAAATAACGGGAATGGTAACGATGCCGGTGACTGAAAACAGCAAGGCTTGAAAAAACATTTTTTCTTGCATAGGGAATGTTTATGCCGTTGACAGCAGCCATTTAATGGGAGACCCCGCACCTTGACCCTACGTATGGTCGGCCCGCATGACGGTGGATGATGGACTGATAATTCTGCTTGAAATGAATATTATTCGGACTATAATACGAACAATACAGGTTTTGTTCGGAGTGATATATGTTTGAATCGGTAATCGTTGACCAGAACCCACATTGGGATGGGACCCTCTACCAGGAAGGGGTCTCACGCGGCATTCTCGGTAAGGTAAAGGGATATCTGGATCTACCCCACATTATCGCGCTGGTAGGTGTGCGTCGGTCAGGCAAAAGTACGCTGGTGCGGCAGACGATTAACCACCTGATACGCAACAAGGGGATCCCTCCTCGGAATATACTATTCCTCAATCTGGAAAATCCTCAATTCAGCCGTCACCGTAACGATGTTTCCTACCTTGAGCGGGCCTATGATGATTACCTGAAGCTGGTTGCACCGGTGGGACCGGTTTACTGCTGCCTGGATGAGGTGCACTTCTTTCCTGAATGGCAGGTCTTCGTCAAGGCAAAGTACGAGCAGAAGGGGATAAAATTCATTGTCACGGGTTCCAATTCGCACCTGCTCACATCGGAGTTTATCACCCTCCTTTCCGGTCGGGCGATGCCGGTGGAGGTGTACCCGTTTTCTTTCACGGAGTTTATCGCAGCCAATGGACTGAGCATCACTGACGCAGTATCACTGACCAAACAGCGTAACCGGCTGCGCAAACTTCTTGACGACTACCTTCGCTTTGGCGGGTTCCCGGAGACCAGCGCGGTAGACCTGCCGGAAACAAAAAAAGAGCTTCTGGTGATGTATGCCAGAAACATCCTCTACCAGGACATAGCACCCCGGTTCAACATCAAGAAAGCCGTTGATCTGGAGAATCTCTTCTTCTACCTGGCGTCGAATATATCCTCGCTTTACAGCTTCAACAAGCTGGCGGCGCTGGTTAGTCTCAACGATAAGACCGTGAAGGAGTACCTGGGCTATTTCAGCGATGCCTATCTGATGTTTACCCTCGATTCCTTTGCCTTTTCCGTGAAAGAGCAGATCAAAAGCCCGAAAAAAGTCTATGCCATTGACACAGGGATGGCCGGCGCCGTCGGATTCAGCTTCAGTGAAAATCTTGGGCATCTCCTGGAGAATCAGGTTTATCTTGATCTAAAACGCCGGGGTCATGAGCTTTACTACTACAAGACCGGCAATGGCCTTGAGGTTGATTTTGCCTGCTGTACCGGCGGCAAGATAACGAAATTGATCCAGGTGGTGCATACTTTGGGTGACGAGGGAACACGCAACCGCGAATTGCGCTCACTGATCAAGGCGCTGGAAGAGACCGGATTGGATCGAGGTGAGATCGTCACCTATGAGGATGAGGAAGAGCTTTCGGTTGACGGTAAAATAATACGGCTGATCCCGGCTTTCAAATATCTGCTCAACATAGAACCTGTCTGAAATGCAGTTGTGCGTGTACAATTTCTTAATTCGAAACATCACAAAGAATTTGACATGAAAAGGTGCTCAGCATCGGCAATCTCATGATTTGACAATCCGAGCCTCCTGGCACGAACCTTCCACCCCGCGACTATCTTGCCTACCCGGCTGACAATCTTCTGTGCCTGATCCATTCCAAGACGATAGTATTCAGCTGTTTCCAGCCCGACCGCCATATCCGGCTGTCGGGTATAGAGATCCAGGGCCAGGACATGTTCATCTTTCTTGAAGGATGGGTTCATGTCAAAGGCCGGGGCAAGCCGCCAGCCTGAAGGAGTCCTGATGAAACCGTGATTGCGTAGATGGTCGTCGCGGTTAGCGGTAGCAACGTTGAAAACAACCCTGGTAAAAAGCTCTTCAAGGTCACGGGGAATATGATCAGGCTCGCCCCAGGTGGCGATAAACTCGGCCAACTCCAGATAACTGGCATCATCACTGTCCTGATGTCCGGTCATGGTCATTGCTGACGCAAAAAAACGCCTGGAGACGCCGACCCGGTCAAAACGTTGCACCATGAACGTGTGATAGCCGGTCCCGATCTGCATGAGACGGGAAGCGGGAACGTTGATCCCGCATTCCTTGGCAAGTTCCTGAAGCAGCATTTCCCAAAGCGCGACATCGTAATCATCGTCGGCTGAAGGGAACTTTGCGATCCAGAGACTGCCATCCTCATCAACCAGATTGGCTTTCGGGCGGGCGCCGCCAAGCGATGAACCGGGAGCAACCAGAACCTTCAGCCACTCCCTGATCTTGTCCAGGTCATCCTGCTTCTTCCTGGTCAACTCAAAGGCCACGGCCTGAAGCTCGGCTATCCGGGCAACCGGGGGCGCCGAGCGTGCTTCATCAGCAAGAAAGGCTTCTGCGTCCGGGTGGCTGAATCGGAGTGCCCCCATGCGGGTACAGTCCTGGACCCCCAGCAGGAATTCCCATGCTCCGAGTGTTCTTGGAGTGCGGCCCTGTTCCCTGGCCTCAACTGCCTCCCGGCGTTTCATCAGAACCTGGCCCCACCGGTCGGGGCAGGAATCCATGAAAACCCCGAAGTTGGCATTGCCCGGATAGAACTCGCCGGCAGTCAAATCCAGTTCCGGATCAAGGGGGAAGGCATGCGCCTTCTTCAACCAGACCGGGTCATAGGCAAAGCGCACACTTCCCCTGTCTCCGCGGAACAAAGTGCCGATCCGCTGCAAAGGGCCGAATGATGGATCGTCAAGCCAGACCCAGATCTGTTCGCCTTGTACTTTAGCCATTTGATCCGCCAGGTTGTTGTAGCTTTTTGGGAGCCCTTTTCCTGTGGGGGAGTGCTTCATCCTGGAGACGCCGGCCCAAGACATCTTCCTTGGCAATTACCCCCAGATCCTCAACCAGTCCCAGGACACGCAGCACCTGCACGTATATTCCCATGGCAACGGATGGGTCGCCATTCTCCACTTTGTAGAGGGTGGGACGCGATATGTCCGCCCTGGCACAGACCGTTTCCATGGAATAACGTCGGCGCAGCCGTGCATCCTTGAGACGCTGCCCCAAGGCTTCGAGTTCCTTAGCCGAAGACGGATAGATTGTAACGGTTCTCTTATTCATAGCGATAATTATTATTTACATATAGCCTTAAAATGTCAAATATAATTATCGTTAAAATTTGACGGCATCATCAGTTTGACGGTATCCGCATATCGTTCAAACGCGATCCAGCGCTCCAGAATGTGCCGGACAGAGACCGGATCGATGAAATCTATTCTGCTGACGAAATCCTGATCCACGTCCATGACGCGAGGGAATACCGCAGGGTCCTTGTGGTTGGAGGGCAGTTTCAGCGAGGCAATGTATTCGTTTTTGTAGACACTCGGAATGATGATACGGCAGACACAGGCTGCAACAAGTTCCGCGTTCATCATAGGTAGGTAGGTTAAGCGGGGCTATGACTTCTCATTCCACAAATCGTCATTGTCAGTCCATGCAGCAGCGTGTATGGCTGGCCACCGGATTTGGATTCGATGTCGCACCGGTAAAACTCGTTGAAGATATTTCTCAATTCGCTGCGCGAAAAGTTACGGGCCTGCTGTACCGTCTCTCCCAGAAAAAACGAATGGATGTTAAGCTCTTTGCCGATATCGGCCTGGGGCATTTTCTTGTCCATCAACTCCCTGACTCTCCATAACTGACGGAAATGGCGTGTCAACGCGCCAATCAGCATGGGGGCCTCTTCACCATTCAGAAAAAGCGCATCCAGACTCTTGATCGAGTTGGGCAGATCACGCAATCCCAGGTATTTTGCAAGCTCAAAAGCACTGAAGGCCTTGCTGCTGCTGGACATGGTGCGCACATCATCGATTGTTATGCGTGGTTTCGTACCGGCGTAGACCACCAGTTTCTCGATCTGGGACGACAGTTCCTGGAGGTTGTTTCCGATCAGGTGCGATAACAGCTCAGCGGCAGCGGAATCGATCGGTTTTCCATGGACGCTGGCTTCGCCTTGTATGAACCCAGCCAGCTTGTTATCATAAAGCCGTTTATACTCAATCAGTTCCCCATGCTTCTTCAACTCAAGAAAGAACTTTTTACGCTGGTCAATTTTGCTGCCGGTCAATATCAAACAAGTACCAGCGGCCGGATTCTTGATGTAGGGCAACAGAACTTCAAGCGCATCAGCCTTTAAAAGTTCGGCCCGTTTTACCAGCACGGCCCGTCGATCCGCGAACATCGGCAATGTCTGGGCGGCATCGAGGATATCCACTCCCTTTGATTCGTTTCCGAAGAATACGTTGAGGTTGAAATCCTTGAGCGAATGGTCGATGGCCCGCTCCAACAGCATGCGCACCGCCCGTTCCACCAGAAACGGCTCTTCTCCGTACAGATAGCATACGGTGGGGAGATGCCCTTTTTTAAGCGATGTTTCAAATTCCAGTGGAGTCATGCTTAAAAGTTCTGCTCGACAGCCGACACAAACTTACCGGCGATGATGTGCGCCGCTGCTTCAAGGGCGCTTTCCTCGGCATTTCGCTGCAGGGCGAGGTTAATATTGGTAGGATAAGTTTTGGATGCCTGCAGCATGCCTTTCCAGAGCGGGGCAGCCTCACCCCGCCGGTACAGTTCTAGTTCAACATCCAGCGTCAGGCGGATTTCACGGGCTCTGTCCTCCGAACTGTACGATACCACCTTGGTGGTATACGACACCAGCCGGCCCTTGACAAAAAGATCGGCCGATGCCTCGCTATCCGCCGCCACCAGGCCTCTGAGCGCATGACTTTCATCATACAGGGCGCGACGCAAGACTGTCTGGGCGGTCGGACTGACGCTCTCGTTGCCGATGAATGGCACCCATATTTTCTGACCGGTGACAAGGCGATCCGAAGCAGAGTTGGTCAACTGATAGCCACAACCGCTCAATACCCATACCAGGGCCGGGAGCAACAGCAGACGGAAAAACGCTCTGAATGCCATCGCCCTACCCCACCACGATGTTGACAAGCTTGCCCGGCACATAGATGACCTTGCGAACCGTCTTGCCTTCCGTGAACAGCAGCACTTTCTCATCGGTCAGAGCAAGCGCCTTAAGCTCTTCCTCGCCGGTTCCGGCCGCAACCGTGACTTTCGAGCGCAGTTTACCGTTGACCTGAACGACAACCAGTAGTTCTTCGTCAACAACAGCGTCCCGATCGTACTCGGGCCAGGCTGTACCGGACAGCGGCACGGTATTGCCCATGTGCTGCCATAACTCTTCGGTTATATGGGGCACGAACGGCGCCATCAGCAGAACCACGCTCTCGAGAGCCTCTTTCATTACCGCGGAAGAGCGGGACGCTGATTGTTCATAGGATTGAAGTGTATTGAGCAGCTCCATTACCGATGCGATGGCGGTATTGAAGTGGAAACGCTCTTCAACATCTTCGGTTACCTTTCTGATGGTTTTATGCACCGCCCGGCGCAAGCTTCTCTCTTCCGGAGTCAGGGATGCTACATCCACCCGGCCTGCTGCCCTGATGGCGTCGAGGTGCTCATACACCAGCTTCCAGATGCGGTTGAGAAAACGGAATGATCCGTCCACACCCTGATCGTTCCAGTCCAGATCTTTTTCCGGCGGGGCCGCAAAAAGGGAGAACATTCGGGCCGTATCTGCGCCGTACTTTGTAATAAGCGCATCCGGATCAACGACATTCCCCTTGGATTTGCTCATCTTGGCCCCGTCCTTGATCACCATCCCCTGGGTCAGCAGGTTGATGAAAGGTTCGTCGGCAGCGGTATGCCCCAGGTCACGCAGCACCTTTGTAAAGAATCGGGCATAGAGCAGATGAAGCACGGCATGTTCGATTCCGCCAATATACTGGTCCACGGACATCCAGTGGTCAACCCGTTCACGGTCAAGGATTCCGTCCTTGAAATCCGGGCAGCAGTATCTCAGGAAATACCAGGAGGACTGTACGAAGGTGTCCATCGTATCTGTCTCGCGGCGCGCGGCTTTCCCGCATTTCGGACAGGAACAATTGACGAAGGAGTCCATCCGCGCCAGAGGGCTGCCGCCTTCACCGGAGAATGCGACATCCTTGGGCAGTACCACCGGCAGGTCTTTTTCCGGAACCGGGACCACCCCGCAGCTGTCACAGTAGATCACCGGAATCGGGTTGCCCCAGTAACGCTGACGTGAAATGCCCCAGTCCCGCAGACGATAATTGACCGTTTTCGAGCCATGTCCCTCGGCCTGCAGAAAATCGGCTATGGCTTCCTTGGCCGCATCGCTCTGCATGCCGTCGAACTGTGCCGAATTTACCATTATGCCGACCTCGGTAAAAGCCTGCTGCATGGATGCCGGCTCAAGCGCGGTGTCAGGCGGCTGGATTACAACCTTGAGCGGCAGGTCGTATTTCTTTGCAAACTCGAAATCCCTCTGATCATGGGTCGGCACAGCCATAACCGCACCGGTGCCATAATCCATCAGCACGAAGTTGGCCAGAAAAATCGGCATTCGCGCCTTTGTCAGGGGATTGATACAGTAGGAACCGGTAAACACGCCCTCTTTTTCGAAGTCATCGGCGGTACGTTTGATGCGGTCGGTCTTCTTGATCTTCTCGATAAAGGTGGATACCGCCTCGGCCTGCTCCGGAGTGGCAAGTTCGGTTGCCAACGGATGTTCCGGAGCCAGCGACATGAAGGTAGCGCCAAAAACCGTGTCCTGCCGTGTAGTGAATACACGGATCGCTCCAGTGCCGTTTTCAATCGGAAAATCAATCTCGCAACCGAAACTCTTGCCAATCCAGTTGCGCTGCATGACCAGAACCCTCTCCGGCCAGCCCGGAAGCTTGAAAGTGTTTTCCAGCAGCTCCTCGGCATAATCGGTGATCCTGAAAAACCACTGGTCCAGTTCCTTCAGGTTTACTTCGCTGTCACAGCGCCAGCAACCGCCGTCCTCAACCTGCTCGTTGGCCAGAACCGTTTCACATTTGGGACACCAGTTGACAAAAGAGGTTTTCTTGTATGCCAGCCCACGGGAATACATTTCCAGAAAGATCTTCTGCTCCCAGCGATAATAGTCAAGATCACAGGTCGCCAGTTCGCGCTCCCAGTCATAGGAAAGACCCATTTTCTTGAGCTGTTTGCGCATATAGTCGATGTTTTCATAAGTCCAAGTAGCCGGATGGCTCTTGTTCTGGATTGCCGCGTTTTCCGCCGGCATTCCAAAGGCGTCCCATCCCATCGGATGCAGTACATTGAAGCCCCTCATCCGCTTGAAACGTCCGATAACATCACCGATCGAATAGTTTCTGACATGGCCCATGTGGATACGGCCGGACGGATATGGAAACATCTCCAGCAGGTAATACTTCTCTTTATTCTTATCTTCCCTGGCCTTGAAGGTTTTTTCGCTCTCCCAGTTCATCTGCCATTTCTGTTCAATATCTTTCGGCGAGTACTTCTCTTCCACGGCGTATTCCTTTCTCCACGGTTTAATAATAAGTTTCTATTGCATTTGCTGGGGACGCCAGTCGGATTCCTTCTGGTGACAACGCTCACAGGCGGCCGGGTCCTTGACACTGAATGCCATGCTGAACCCGTGACAAACTCCGCAGAATTTCCCCTGATCCATCTCTTTCATCACCCAGCGTTTATCGGAATTTCCGGAGGGGACTACTTTGTAATGACAGTCAGTGCAGACATATCCTTTTTCAGAATGCGGTTTATGGCTGAACTCCACATTTCCGGTATTGGGTGAAAGCTCGTAGCGAATCGTCCTGGGGTTGGACGGATGGCATTTCTGGCAATTGGACTTGACTCCGAAAGCGGTGCTGTCGTCATGACAACTGCCACAGGATTTGCCCTGTTCCATCTGGTTCATGCTGAAACGTTTGTTTCCAGGTCCGGGGGTGTAGAGAGCCGGATGACAATCCTTGCAACCGTAGGCGGCGATATGCGGGGTATGACTGAACACCGCACTACCGGGACGGAAGTGGACCTGTTTCACAACATGGCACTTCTGACAATCAGCCTTGACCCCGAAGGCCGTCTTGCCGTCATGACATGCGCCGCAGGAGTTTCCCGCTTCCATCGAAGCCATGCTGTTACGCTTGCTTGATTTTCCGGCAATGAATATGCCGTTATGACATTCGGTGCATTTGAACATGGGCACATGCACGGCATGCCCAAAGGTGGTATCCCCGGTTTCTTTCACTTTGAACGTAACATCCACGGTGGATTTATGGCATTTCTCGCAATCGCCCTTGACACTGAACACAGTTGAGCCGTCATGGCAACTCCCGCATGATGCGCCCTTTTCCATCTGGGCCATGGTTACGCGGTTATTGTCAGGTCCGGCATTATAGGGCTGGTTATGGCAATCGTTGCAGGAGTAAACCGTCAAATGCCGGTCATGGTTGAAACGCGCGTCATTCGAAAACAGTATTTCTTTAACAGCATGGCATTTACCACATTGCTTGACACCAAAAGCGGTTTTGCCGTCATGGCACGCGCCGCAAGACATTCCTTTATCCATTTCAGCCATGCTGTAACGTCTTGAAGAACTTCCGGAGCCAACTATAGCGTTGTGACAATCACCACAAGCAAACAGAGAGCGGTGCCGGGTGTGGTTGAATAAAACCTTCCCGGCATTTTTTATGGAAAATGTAACATCAGCAGGATTACCGATGTGGCATTTTTCGCAATTTCCGGTAACCCCGAATGCGCTCTTAGTATCGTGACAGGCACCACAAGACTTGCCCTTCTCCATATCCGGCATCGTAAACCGTGTACTGCGGGTTCCCCCGATAAAAATCGCACTGTGGCATTCATCACACTTGAAAAAACCGAGGTGCGAAGTATGGCTGAAGCTGGCATTAAACGCCTTGAAAGAGATATTCTTCACATTCTTATGACATTTTTGACAGTCGCCTTTAACCGAAAAGGCAGTTTTACCATCGTGGCACGCGCCACAGGATTTCCCTTTTTCCATGTCAAGCATCGTCTGACTTACCCGGTTTGGTCCGGGGATAAAAAGCTTGTTGTGACAATCCGAACAGGAAAACGACATGTCTAGATGCACTTTGTGACCGAAAAGCGAACCTCCGGCCAGCGTAATGTCTCCGACCTGATGGCATTTGACACAGTCACCCTTGACCGAGAATGCTGTTTTGCCTTCATGACAGCTTCCACAGGACTTACCCTGCTCCATCTGCAGCATCGAGTAATGAGGATTACTCCGGTTGGTCTTGAACAGCCCGTCATGACAATCAGCGCAACTGTACATGCCCAGGTGTTTTTTATGACTGAATACAAGTGCTCCGAAATCAGGGATCGTAATCGTTACCGCATCAACCGGATGACAAGTGGAGCAGCTGCTGAGTTGCGGCGTACGGGGATTGCTTTTATTATGGCAGGCGCCGCATGACTTGCCTTTTTCCATCTCGGCCATCGTCACCACGGCGTTGTTTTTACGTAAAATATGATAGATGCTGTTATGGCAGGCGGAACAGTTATTACCGGTATTACGAAGGTGGTTTTCGTGTTCAAACGGTACTTTGCCGGCGTTAGTGGAATTGAAATATATGGTCTTCATGAAATCCGCATGCAGACAAACCGGAGCTGTCAGCAGGATTCCAAGCACGACCATGATTAGTGACACGTTCATCCTTTAACCTTTCCAAACACGAAAAGAGCCTGAACAAAATCAGGCTAATCCACCATGCATGATGATTTCACTTGAGACGCGCTGTAACGGTACCACACGGTCTACCACGCCGGTGGCAACCGCTTCGCGCGGCATTCCATAAACAACCGCGCTCTCTTCCGACTCTGCTATGACATAACCGCCGTTTTTCTTGATCGCGCAAACCCCGCGACTGCCATCGTTACCCATGCCGGTCAGAATTACCGCTGCCACCCGTTTTCTATAGATACCGGAGCAGGATTCCAGCATCACATCAACCGAAGGCACATAGCGGTCTTCGTCAGACGGTTCAACAATTCGCGCAGTCACCTGGCTTCCGATAACTTCAAAGATCATATTTTTGCCGCCGGGAGCAATCAGAACCCTTCCCGGAAGAACCAGATCACCATCAGCCGCTTCCTTTACATCAAACACCGAACTCCTGTTGAGGCGGTCGGCAAACGCCCTGGTAAATCCGGAAGGCATGTGCTGGGACACAACGATGGAAAATGGATATTTATGCTTGAATGCGGAAAATATCTGCTGAAGCGCCGGCGGTCCTCCTGTCGATGAGCCTATCGCCACGATATCAATAGTCTGGCTTTTTACCATGGGGATTATACCGGTATGAGATATGTTTATCACCGGTGGTTCGGGCTCTGCAATGGATCTGGTACGCAACGCCCCACCCGGTTTCCATGACACCATCTGGAGCACTTTCTTCTGCAGATCCTCCTTGATTGAAAGCAGGTCAATTGAAGCGGTACCGCTCGGTTTTGCGACAAAGTCAAGAGCACCCAGCTCCAATGCCTTAAAAACCTTGTCTGCTTCGCTCAAAGCGCTCACTACAATTACAGGAAGCGAAAAACGGGTGGTCAGGATACGCAATAGTGTGAATCCATCCATCTTGGGCATCTCAAGGTCCAGGGTAACCAGATCCGGCTTAAGTGCAATTACCTTTTGAATCCCTTCCTCACCGTTTGTTGCATACCCCACAACCTCTATGGCCGGCATATCTTCGAGCATCTTGGTAATGCTGCGCCTGCTGAACGCGGAATCATCAACAACAACGACCCTGATTCTTTTCATAGGGCCCCCCCGGGAAACACCCGATCCGGCTTTTGATAAATCATGTCGTTTTTAAAATGCCGCAACGTAAAGAGTGTAGTGACATTCATCAAAGATTCCGAATGCCCCAAAAGCAGGAAACCACCGTCGTACAATGCATTGTGGAAGGACTCCACAACCCGTTTTTTGGCGGCCCGGTCGAAATAGATGATCACATTACGACAGAAGATGATATCCATCTTGCCGAGCATGTTCATGCGGCCGGTGTCAAATAAATTGAGATGACTGATTGTTACCAGTTTACGGATTGAATCATTTACTTTGTAACCATCTTCCTGGGGTATGAAGAAACTCCGCAGGTAATGGTCTTCCGTGGTACGGAACGATGCCTTGCCGTAAACGGCACGCCTGGCATGCTGCAGAACTCTTTGACTTATATCCGTACCGATTATTTCAATATTCCAACCCTTGAGTTCCGGAATACTGCTCAACAGCATCGCGATTGTATACGGCTCTTCACCGGTTGAGCAGCCGGCGCTCCAGATGCGCAACGAACGATTGCCCCTGGCACCCTTGATTTTTATGATTTCTGGAATGATCTCATCCGTAAATGCCTTCAACTGAAATGATTCGCGGAAAAAATAGGTTTCATTTGTCGTAAGCACATCCATAATATCCATCAGTTCCTGATCTTTATTACGGTTGTACTTTAAATAATGATAATAGTCGTAGAATGACAGGAGATTTAGATCGTTCAAGCGTCCGGAAAGACGTTTTTCCAGTATATATTTGGAGTCTGAATCGAAATAGATACCGCAGTGACCATAGATACAATCACGGAGCAGGCAGAATTCGTCATCGGACATCGTGTGTCCATTTGAAAAGTTAAAAGACATGGATACCCTAATTGTTTTTTGTACTATGGATTTCCAGAGACATGCGGGCCTGGCGCACAACATCGGGATCTCTGCTCTCAAGCGCTTGCTTAATGAAGGTCAAAGCTTCCGGTGTACAGATTGACTCCAGCATCTGGAGGCATGTAATCATCAGCAATCCTTCAACACGCTCGCCAAGTCGCTTTACTATCTCCATGGTGCTTTCCGGGGCAATCATATTAATTGCTTTCATGGCGGCACACTGTACCCAGGCATCCTCGTCTTCAAGTGCTTTTTCCAAATCCTCGATGGCGCTCTTTTCCTTCATCTGCCCCAGAGCGCCGGCCGCGGCTATGCGAACATCCGGGCATTCATCCGCCAGAGCCATTTTCAATACCTGGGACACAGTTCCGGCATTCAGTGTTCCAATCGCGGACACGGCTGCCCTGCGTACCTGGGGATCTTCATCATTGACCAACAACAGCAACCGTTCGCTTTCGCCCAACGAGGCAAGCAGAAGTGAAGCGTAGCGGCGATGGCTCGGCACTTCGGAGTCACTCAAACGACGGGAAACCCCCAGAACCGTTTCACGATCGAGCAAGGCAAACACCTGCAGGCTTGCAACAGCAGCCGAGCAGACGTCCTGACTTGCATCGTCAATTAATTCCACCAGATCGGGTATCGATGAAATCAGTCCCAGCTTACCGACAGTAACCGCCGCGGCTTTCCGCACACCGGGATAGTTGTCCTTTAAAGCGCTTTTAACCATATCACCGTATGCGGCATAACCACATTCGCCAACCAGCACACAAAGGGCAGCACGGGCATTTTCATCAGAGGTGGAATAGCGGGCAACAATCTCGGCCACACCTTCCTGACCAAAACACTTTAGCGACAATAGTGCAGCTACTGCAAAACGGTCAACAACAAATGTTTCAATAAGCAATGGCACGAATCTGATATCTCCAGTGACATGACTGCACCAGATCAAAGCATCAATAAGCACCGCGTCACGGCCATCAAACAGTTCCAACAGGCCGGGAACGATATCGCTCCCCCTCATACCCCTCAAGTGCTCCGAGATTAATTTACGATCTTCATGGGAAGCGCGGTTGTTGATTCTGAAAAGGGCTTTTATTGCCGCGGCGCGAGCGCTCTTTTGCCGGCATGATAAACCGCACAACAGAAATAATACGGACTTTACATCGGAAGTATTCCCCAGATAGTCATAAACAGCTTTGCGGAGAATATCCTGATCCGCAAGCTGAAGAATCTCATCCGGCACGGATCCGCTCGGAGCGAGTTTGCCCAGGGCCTCAAGTGCGCTGAATCTGAACAGAACCGATTCGTTGGAGACAATTGCGTTTACCAGTGACGTTGTTGCATTGGAGTCCCCCAGTGCGCCGAGATGTTCGGCCGCGGCCGATGCTACATTCACATCGGAGTCATTCAACGCATTCAACAGTGGCTGGACAAAGACCGGATCTCCTATGGCGCCCATAACATCAATAATAAACTTCCTGACATCGGTGTCCGCATCCTGAACCTTTTTGATCAATGGAACCGCAACGGAGGAACCAAGCCGGATAACAGCTTCGGCAGCGGAATTTCTCAGGCCGGCATTATCTTCATTTCTGAGAAGTTCAAGCAGTTTTTCGATTGATGCTTCATCGGGCGCGGAGCAGATAAAAATTTCAACCGCTTCCTTGCGAACTCGCCAGCTTGCATCACCCATGGCAGTTATGACAATAGCCAGGGAATCATTCAAGGAAACACCCTTAAGCGATTTAAGCGCCGAACGCCGTATTTCCTCGTCTTCCGACAGAAGTGAGTTTTCAATTTCCTGAAGTTTCATATGAAGTCAACTCCGAAGATACAGGGATTGGTTTCTGGTATTACTTGGTAGACTTGCTCATATGATTAGAGAGAGGAAGATCACTTGAACCTAAAAGCGAATCGACATTCAAAATCATAAAAACCCGCTCGTTAGACAGACAGACCCCGACCAGATATTCCATGCCGACATCGGATGACAGTAGAATCGGTGGTTTAATATCACGGGCCGGAACTGTTATAACCTCCATTACGTCATCCACCATCAACGCAAGCATCTGTTTTGCAAGCGATACAATCAACAGCTTGCCGGTTTTGATATTTTCACCGGCGGGCATGGAGAAACGCTTGCGCATGTTCATCACCGGAATGACACTTCCGCGAAGGTTGATTACACCATCGAGAAGTTCGGAGGCGCGCGGAAGGCTGGAGAGCTTCTGGGGAAGGAGTATTTCCCTGATCCGCATGATATCCACTGCAAAAAGTTTGTCCCCCAGGCTGAAACATGCCAGCTGGATGTCATTCAGATCACCTTCCATGACAGTTTCCACTCTGATCGTCTTTTAACAATCTGTTGATTTCTTCAATGATCATGGCCGACTTGAACGGCTTGTGCAGATAAGAATTTGCGCCACAAAGCATACCCCGTTCCTGGTCTTCCCGGGATTTTTTGGCGGTCAGCATCACTATCGGCAGTGTCGAGGTTCGAGGGTTTTGCCTGATGTGCCGGCAGATCTCGAAACCATCAATGTCCGGAAGCATGATATCCAGAAGAACCAGATTAAAATCTTCCGTAGCCAGCTTATCAATCGCCATCTGACCGTTAAAAACTCCGACTACTTCGAAACCCTTTATCGTCAGAAGAATAGTCTCAAGCTTAAGAAGGCTTTCTTCATCTTCAACAACGAGAATTCTCTTTTTCAGCATACGGCTCCCCTCAGCACAAATGAATATCGGCAATACTTTCAAGGTTCAGAATTATCAACAATCTGCCATCGGAACGGCCAATTCCGAAGACAAAATCACGATCAATCCCTTCAAGAATTGCAGGCGCGGGTTCAACAGCATCCTTATTTATTCTTACCACCTGAATCACCTCATCCACCAGCAGTCCACTGAATGAGTCGTTGCTTTTTTTAATGACAACAATTCGCTCTTTACCGGTCAGTTGATCACGAACCAGACCGAGCCGCAAGCGCATGTCGATAACCGGAATAATCGTGCCGCGCAACGACAATACCCCGGTTACAAAGGCCGGAGCACGGGGAACCTCGGTAACTTCACGCGGTTTGATAATTTCCTTGATATCCATGATATTGATGCCATAAAACTCATCGGAAACCCTGAAACAGAGAAATTCCAGATCAGATGCCGCTTCGATGATGAACTCCTCATCCGCAAGCGCTACTTCTTCATCACATCCGGCAGCACTTCTGCCGGCCATGATGACTTCAATCGGATCCCTGACAATGTCCGGCTTTTCAGGACCCGGAGCAACGGAGAATATTTGCGTTTGCAGGGTATTATAATCAGGGGTGATTGGTGTAATTATGTTTTTAAAAAAATCTGTATCATCCGGATTCGAGGTATCTTCCATGGTCTCGGGGTTCGCAGGCATGACGACAGAGGCCGGGGTTTTTCGCGGCAATGGGTTCTGTGCCGGTTGCGCCTGGGATTGAAGGGATTTTTTTCTTATTTTAGCCAGATCCATGTCCGTACCGCCTAAATCATCAGTTCGTCTTTGATTTCGTTAATAACATCCGAATCTATCAGGGCCGCATCGCTTCCAAAGGCCACCAGCAGTGCGTTGGTCGCCATGGTATTTATTTTACGCGGCACTCCGCCGGTAAGTTCATGTATCCGTTGAACTGCATCAGGAGTAAAAAGACCGCTGGATCCACCGGCAGCCTCAAGCCTGAAATCCAGGTACTCCATAATTTCATCCAGCGCAAGCGGCGGCAGGTGATAATGCAGCGAGATTCTCTGCCTGAGCGGCTCAAAACGGCTGGTGGACATCATCTGCCTGAGTTCCGGCTGGCCCATGATGACAACACCAAGCAGATTGCGGTCATCGAGCTGAAAATTTGTCAAAAGTCTTATCTCGTCAAAGACTTCACCGTCCGTGATCATTTGCGCTTCGTCAACAATCAGAACCGGACAGATGCCATCCTGGTTGGACGAATACACCGCGGTATGTATTTGATCGATCAGGGCATCTTTTGCGTCAGCCGGCTGCTCTACATTCAGAATCCTGGCAAAGGTGCGCAGGAACTCCATCGCGTTGAGACGCGGGTTTACAATGTAGCAAAACCTGTAACCGTCTCCGAGGCGGTCCATCAACGCACGCGACAAGGTTGTTTTCCCGCAGCCGATTTCGCCGGTAAGCACCGCGATTTCACGTTCACGGACGACAAATTCCAACCGGGCCAGAGCTTCGTCATGGACGCGACTCAAAAAAAGAAAACGCGGGTCCGGTGTCTTGCTGAACGGTTTTTCCCTGAATCCGAAATAGCTCTTGTACATGATTGTCAGTTTCCTGAGCGCATCGTTTCGTTGACTATTCCACCGACGTCAAGAACGAGAATTGTGCGTTGGTCTCCAAGGTCGGCGGCGCCGGATATTCCTCGAAAACGTTTGAACGCTTCTCCCAGCGGTTTTATAACTATATCCTGTTGACCGAGAAGATCGTCAACCACGATACCGAGACGTTTCTCCGCGACTCCGACAACAACCACATAGAATTCATGCGGCCTCTCAACGGAACGGCTGATGTCAAAGTAACGCTCCAGCCGCAATAACGGCAAGGTTGACTCGCGTAGCTGTATTACCTCTTTACGCTCAACCGTCATGATTTCACGATCTGTCATCAGCAGTGATTCGAGAACCGAGGTAATCGGGAGAGCATAGGTCCTGCCGCTGCAGCTGATTATCAAGGCCTTGATTATCGCCAGTGTAATCGGCAGCGTGATGATGAAGCGGCTTCCCTCTCCTTTGCGGGTCTCGATATCCACCATGCCTGATATTGCGGCGATGTTGTTTTTAACGACATCCATTCCGACTCCACGGCCGGAAACCTCGCTAACCTTGTCAGCCGTGGAGAAGCCGGGCAGGAACAGCAGGTCAATCGCCTCACGCTCGGACATGGAGCTGATATCGCTGACCAATCCTTTCTGAAGCGCCTTGTTTTTGACCTTCTCCACGTCAATGCCGTTACCGTCATCCTCAACCTCGATAACAACGTGGTTACCCTTTTGGAATGAAGATATCCGGATCGTTCCCTTTTCGTCCTTGCCGCGAGCAATGCGGGTTTCGCGTGACTCGATGCCATGGTCGATGGCATTGCGAATGATATGCATCATCGGGTCGGAGATGTCCTCGACAATCAGTTTATCAAGCTCAGTATCGGCGCCGAAAAACTTCAGTTCGACTTTTTTACCCTGTTCCCTGGATATCTTGCGGACTATTCGTGACATTTTTTCGTACAACTGACCAACAGGGATCATGCGTATTTCCATAACCCCCTTCTGCAGATCGGTAAGCTTGCGTTCCAAACCTTTGGCAGCCTTGCCCAGCTCGATCGCCATGCGCGAGTAACCTTCGTTGCGCATCTTTGCAGTGACTCCCGCAATGGTAGAGTGCGCCAGCACGAGCTCGCCCACGATGTTCATCAACTCATCCAGCTTTCCGATATCCACACGCACCGTTCTGCTCATGCTTTTGGCGCTCAATGCTGTCTCATCGCTTGCTGGAGCCGGAGCAACCGCCGGCTGTTGAACGGTCACACCTGTATTAATATCCGGAACCGGTGGCGGGGCAACAAAGGTTGATATGCGAGGAAGCTCGGAAGGTGTCGGGTTAATTGCGGCTGTAGAAGCCCCCAGTTGCCTCACCGAAACCGCATCGCTCTCCACCATGCATTTCAGGTCAGCAAGCTGGCGTGTTGATCCGAAAAGAATATCAAAGTCTATATGGGTTTCGATGTTCCCGCCCGCACTGGGTAATGTGCTGACTACTTCTCCGCAAGTCTTGAGAATATCGGTTACAGACGACAGTTCCTGATCAAACGTGCATAAGTCAAAGGAAGTGTGGACATTGAAAATAGTGCGGCCCTTGGAGATATTATCAAGCAGTCGATGCTCTTCATATTCCGTCAAGGCTCCGGTCACCTGTTCGGATAAGCCGAGAGACTCCAAAGGAGAGCTTCCGACAGTTTTTTCAGGAGGTGCAAGACGGGCATTGATCTTTGAAATGCACGCTGCAATTTCATCGGACTTGCTGTGGTTCTCACCATCGGAAAGCGTTCTCACAAGAGACGTCAAAAGGTCGTGAGAATCAAACAGGACCGGCATCAGTTGCTGATTCAGAGGAATTTTACCCAACCGCAACCAGTCGAGCAGGTTTTCCAGATTGTGGGACAGTTCCGAGATCTCGGTAAAGCCGAACATCCCCGCCAGGCCCTTCAAGGAATGGGCGCCCCTGAAAATGGAATTAAGTATGTCAGGATTGAAGTCACCGCCTTCAGCCATGTCGGAAAGGTCGGCCAATTCGGTTCCGAGCTGTTCAACTATTTCCTCCGCCTCAGCTAGAAAATCCTTGATGGCCTTGTTATGTGCGGTTGTGCCGTGATCACTCATATGAATCCCTGACTGGAATTTAATGGACTTTATACAGATACGACTCGATCAGTTTCTGCAGATGCGCCGGATCAAAAGGCTTGATCAGATACTCGTTTGCGCCGAGAAGTTTACCCTTTTCTATATCTTTCGCACTACCCTCGGTTGAAATTATGAAAACCGGAATATGGGTATAATTCGGGTTGTTGCGAAGATAACTGATCAACTCCAGTCCATTTATGTCCGGCATGTTGATGTCGGTTAGTATCAGGTCAACCTGCTCTCGCGGCAACAGCCTCAGCGCCTCAAAACCACTGCAAGCCTCCACGACCCTGAAGTCACCAAGAGGTTCAACTATTGATATGAGCATGGCCCGCATCGCTGCCGAGTCATCTGCAATCAAGATTGTTTTTCTAGTCACGCGCTAACCCTTTCTTGCAGTCGTCTTTCCAATAAAGTTTTTTCCATCACAATTCCGGCCTGAGACAGGAATATTGCCAGAGAGTCAGTGTCAGGAATAGGGTCTCTGCCAGGCAGGTTGTCGCCATATAAAAATCCGATTAACCTTGATTGGCTGACTATCGGGCCGACAAATACCTGTTCCGGAACTCCACCACCCAATTGATCGAATATCCGTTTGTCAACCGCAGTCAATGCCGGCTTGAATACATCAGACTGCCCGGTCAGGTGGGACTTCTTAAAAACAGAATCCGCATCCAATGGGAAATGAATTGCCCGGACTCTTTCGTCACCGCCTGCCTTGCCGCCTGAAATACCAAACTGTCCGGAACCGTAGACGATGCTGTTCTCCACCGTGAATACAATCGCCCGGTTGAAAAACTCGGACGCAAAACGAAGCACAAGCAGCAGAACGCCACCTTGCAACTCCGGGTTATTAAGCTCTTCCAGCATGCCACGCAGTAACGAAAGCCCACCGCTATTGGCGGCGGATTCAGTGGAAGACGGAACATCCTCGTCATCCCCCATCTCGATACGCAGTTCATCGCCGAGATTGTAACGTTCCTTGCAACCGGCAAGATCCACGGCATCCGTCGTGTTTCGAATATTAAAAAGCAGCTGAGAGATAAAGTTTTGCAGCAATGTCTGGTTGTTGATTTCAACCCGCCGTGGTTTCAGCAAAAAAGGATAACCTGCATCATGAACTTTTACTTCGGCATCGGCGTGATGATAATCCGAAATTACGATAATCCTGAGATTTTTGAAATTATTATGCAGCAGTTCAAGCAGTTCAATTCCGCCCAAAACACCTGAACCGTCCATTTTGGGCATGATCAGGTCAATCACGACAATTGGCAGATCTCCGCCGCGATGAAGTGTATCAACCTTGATCAGGGTATCTTCACTACGGGTCAGCGCATGCACTACAAAACCGAATTCTCTCAATCCATCGGTGATTGCACGCAAGGTGGGTCCGTCATCGTCCACCACAACAATCGACTGTTTCACCTCATCCGGCCTGGATGGTTTGGAACCGCTCGCATCCACCAGATCAAAAACAAGATCGGCATCATCTTCCATGGAACCATCAGCATCAAATCCACTTTCGGCGGCATGGCGTTTCTCGTCAAGAATCCTGGTCCCCTCCATCGCCAGAAACTGCGGATTCAAGCCCTGGTCAAGCATGAACTGCAACGGATCCATCATGGTACCGTCTATGGTTTCCATCTCGTCCTGAACCAGGAATTTAAAAGAACCTTCCGCCCAGGCAAAAAGCGAAAATACTACATTCTCGATTTGTTCACGCACGACCTCTTCTACAATATCCTGAGATACGCCGAAATTCTTGACCAGGATGACACCCAGGCGTTCGCGGAAGCCCTGTTCCTGCTGAACAGAAAGTGACTTGCGAAGCACGGCAATATCAATCACCCCTTTTTGGATCAATACCTCGCCAAGACTCTGCTGAAAAGTACTGGATGATGCCCTGACAACCTGCCCCTTACGGAAATATATCGAACCATCCCTGCCCCTGCTGCTGAGGGAAAGGACTCCGGTCTTCCTGCTGAGACTGACAATCTGCAGAATTTCTCCGAGTCCGAGATCTTCGAGGTTACCTACCAGGCTCATGCGGGACTTTTCCTAAGTTGAACAAGGATTAAAAACTGACGAATAGTACCGTAACACTCCCCACAAAGTAAAGCCTTTATAGGGTTGATCATGTTCTGGAACCGGCTGATTTCGCGCGGGATGAAGTTGATGTTTTGTCCCTGCCACGGAACATGATTCGCAGGGGAACGCCATCAAAACCGAAGGCTTCCCTGAACTTGTTGATCAGATAGCGTTCGTATGAGTAATGGATGTTCTCGGGCTGGTTTGTAAAGATCACGAAGGCGGGAGGACGTGTGGCAACCTGGGTGGCAAAGTAGAATTTAACCCTGCGGCCGTGCGAAAGTGGGGCATGGTGAGCGTCGGTAGCCTCGTTGAAAACCTGCACCAGCTCGGAGGTGGAAACCCGCTTGCAGAACTGCTCCATTACGGCATCCACGGTGGTTATGATCTTGCCGGTACGTTGCCCGGTCTTGGCGGACACACAGACAATCGGCGCATAGGCAAGATATTTGAACCCGGTTCTGATCTTGTCGATGTAAATCCCCAGGGTGGCATTATCCTTTTCCAGGACATCCCACTTGTTTATCACAAAAACGCAGCCCTTGCCGGCCTCATGGATGTATCCGGCAATACGCTCGTCCTGTTCAGTGACCCCTTCCTCGGCATCGATCACCATCAGAACCACATCGGCCTTTTCAATGCTGCGCAGCGCATCACAGACGCTGTATTTTTCCAGCTTTTCCGTAGTTTTGCCCTTGCGGCGGATACCGGCGGTGTCGATCAGAACGTAAGGTTTTTTATTGCAGACAAAGGGTGTATCAACCGAATCTCGGGTGGTGCCGGCGGTCGGATTGGCCACGACCCGCTCATAACCGAGCAGCCGGTTCACGAGAGACGACTTGCCGACGTTGGGACGCCCCACAACGGCGATACGCGTTACGTTCTGCTCGGCATCGGCGGCATCGGCCGGTGGAAAAACCTCGATGATGTTTTCCACCAGGTCGATCACGCCCCGGTTGTGCTCGGCAGAAATGGTGTACAGCTGATCCACTCCCAGCGAATAGAACTCCATCGAATCATTTTCCAGCTTTTCTCCATCGACTTTATTGACTACGTAAAAGACCGGTTTTTTAACTTTGCGCAACATACCGGCCACTTCGATATCAGCCGGAGTCAGGCCACTTCTGGCATCCATCATGAAAATGATCACGTCGGCCTCGTCAATGGCAAGACGGGACTGTTCGCGCATCTGCTGCAGCAGGCGGTTTTCGGTTACCGGCTCGAATCCGCCGGTATCGATCAGGATAAATGGTTTTTCAAAGCGGGTGATATCGGCGTAATTGCGATCACGTGTCACACCGGGAGTATCGTCCACGATGGCGCGACGATGACCCAGAAGACGGTTGAAAAAAGTCGATTTACCTACGTTGGGGCGACCTACAATTGCTACTAACGGTTTCATTCGTACCCCAGTTCTCTCAGTTGGGAGGGACGCTCACTCCAGTTTTCCACTACCTTTACGAACAGTTCCAGAAACACCCTGGTGTCGAGCAGGCGCTCGATGTCCTGGCGGGCCTGGCTGCCGATCCGCTTCAACATCTCGCCGCGTTTGCCAATGATGATCCCTTTTTGCGTTTCCCGTTCCAGCATGATCGCCGCCGAAATGGCGATCACCCCGTTTTCGCGCTCGATGAAACTCTCCACCACGACCGCGGTCGAATAGGGAATCTCGTCACGGGTCAGGCGAAAAACCTTCTCGCGGATCATCTCGGCCACAATGAACTTTTCCGGCATGTCGGTCAGGATATCATCCGGAAACATTGCCGGCCCTTCCGGGAGGTAGCCGGTGATCACCGAAACCAGGTGTTCAACCCCGTCGCCAGATCCGGCCGATATTGGGACAATTTCCTTGAACGGAAACAGGGCCGACCAGGCCGAGATTTTCTCAAGGATCTTATTTTTTTCGGAAATAAGATCTATCTTGTTCAGCACCAGCACTACCGGCGTGGTCACTTTTTTCAGGATGTCGGCAACAAAAGCTTCATCGGCCTTTCCGGTTGCATCGACCACCAACAGCAGCAGATCAACGCCGCTGATGGCCGACCTGGCAACATCAACCATGCTCCGGTTGAGCCGCGAGCGCCCTTCATGAATCCCGGGTGTGTCGATGAACACGATCTGGCCTTCGGGAATATTATGAATGCCCTGTATCCGGTTACGGGTAGTCTGGGGCTTGTCGGATGTAATGACAATCTTCTCCCCGATGATGTGGTTCAACAGAGTCGATTTGCCCACATTGGGACGACCGATGATGGAAACGAATCCTGACGTACTCTTCTTGTTTTTCATTTAGTTGGATACCATTCTTTCATGTTTTACTTTTTAGTCCAGGCATCCCGTAATGTGACGACACGGTTAAAGACCGGTTTGCCGGGTGCGGAATCTTTTGGATCCTGGCGGAAATATCCAAGGCGCTCGAACTGAAAGCGGGTTTCTATATCGGAATCGGCCAGACCGGCTTCCAGCTTGCATTCAGTCAGCGTTTCCACCGACAAGGGGTTAAGGTACTGTTTATAGTCGGCGCCGCCGCGATCCGGATTGGCATCGCTGAATAGCCGGTCGAACAGCCGCACTTCGGCGTTCACGGCATGGGCATCGGAAACCCAGTGAATCACACCTTTTACCTTGCGGCCATCGGCGGTATGGATACCCTCCCTGGAAGCGGGATCGTATTCGCCGTGCAGCTCCAGAATCCGCCCGTCCTCATCCTTGACAACACCGGTGCATTTGACGATATAGCCGAAACGCAGCTTGACCTCGCCCCCCACCGTCAGACGATGGAAACCCTTGGGAGGGTTCTCGATGAAATCGTCGCCGTCGATCCAGATCTCGCGGGAAAAATGCACCGTCCGGGTTCCCATCTCCGGCTTCTGGGGATGGTTAAGAGCGGTAATCTCTTCCACCTGTCCGGCCGGCCAATTGTCAATCACCAGCTTGAGCGGCCGCAGGACCGCCATGGCACGTGGAGCGGTTTCATTCAGGTCGGCCCGCACGCACTCTTCCAGGATGGACATATCGATCCACGAGTCGCCGCGACCGACCCCTATCATATCACAGAAAGCGCGCACCGCCACGGCGGTATACCCCCTGCGCTTGATCCCCATCAGGGTCGGCATGCGCGGATCATCCCAACCGCTGACTATGCCCAGCTGAACCAGTTCCTGCAGCTTGCGTTTGCTCATCACGGTGTAGGTCAGATTCAAGCGGGCAAATTCGTACTGGCGCGGCTTGGAAGGCACCGGAAGATTCTCCAGGAACCACTCGTATAGCGGCTTGTGGTCCTCGAATTCCAGCGTGCAGATCGAATGGGTGATTCCCTCGATCGCATCCGACTGGCCATGGGCAAAATCGTACATGGGATAGATTTTCCAGACATCCCCCACGTGCGGGTGCGTGGCGTGAATTATGCGATAGAGCACCGGATCGCGCAGGTTCATGTTGGGAGAGGCCATATCAATACGGGCCCGCAGCACCCTGGCTCCATCGGGGAATTCGCCGGCCTTCATGCGCCGGAAGAGGTCCAGATTCTCTTCCACGGAACGGTTGCGATAGGGACTTTCCTTACCGGCCTCGGTCAGAGTGCCGCGATGGGCGCGCATCTCGTCCGCGTTCAGATCCTCGACGTAGGCCTTGCCCTCACGGATCAGATATTCGGCCCACTGGTAGAGCTGCTCGAAATAGTCCGAGGCATAAAAAAGGTTTTCACCCCAGTCAAAACCGAGCCAACGGACGCTCTCCTTAATCGAATCGATATACTCCTGCTCCTCTTTGGCCGGGTTGGTGTCATCGAAACGCAGATGGCAACGGCCGCCAAAATCGCGCGCCAGGCCGAAATTGATGCAGATCGACTTGGCGTGACCGATATGGAGATAACCGTTGGGCTCCGGAGGAAAGCGGGTCACGACCGTCTTGTGCCGGCCGCTTTTCAGGTCATCGTCGATGATAGTACGCAGGAAGTTGTTGGATGTGGGTGCGGTCTGTTCGATAGTGCTCATGATGAACCTCTCGGGTGCTATTTCTCTAATTCGCCCAGAAGCGAATTGGGATAGGCCTTGGCAATACGTACCTGTACGAAGCTGCCGATCAGTGAAGTGTCGCCGACAAAATTAACGATACGGCAGTTGTCAGCCTTGCCGGATACCTGTCCCGGCAGCTTCCCCTTCCCTTCGACCAAAACGGTCTGCAGGCCGCCGACATACTCCCGGCATATCTCCAGATTGATGCGCTTCTGCAGCGTCATAAGTCGATCCAGGCGAGCCAGTTTCTGGTTGCGGGTCAGTTCTTCAGCAAGTTCGGCGGCCTTGGTGCCGGGACGCGGCGAATATACGAAGGTGAACAGGTCTATGTAGCGCACCTCTTCCACCAATGATAGCGTCTGTTCAAAATCGTCGTCCGACTCACCGGGAAAACCGACGATGATGTCACCGGTAATCACGATTCCCGGACGGACAGCCTTGAGCTTGCTGACCTTGTCCAGATACGATTCACGGCTGTAACCGCGTTTCATCAGCTTCAGCACGGCATCACTGCCGGATTGGGCCGGGAGGTGAATCTGGCCGCACAGTTTGGGAATGTCTCCGAAGCAGGCAATCAGATCATCTGACATATCCTTGGGATGCGATGTGGTAAAACGGATGCGCTCTATTTCGGGCACTTCAGCCACCTGCCGGATCAGTTCCGCGAAGCTTGGCTCACTCTCGGCCTTCAGTCCGTAGGAATTGACGTTTTGTCCCAGCAGCACGACCTCCCGGACCCCTTCATCGGCCAACTGTCGGATTTCAGCCAGGATATCCGCCGAACGGCGGCTGATCTCCCGTCCCCGGACGTAAGGAACGATACAGTAGGAGCAGAAGTTGTCACACCCCTGCATCACGGTAACAAAACGGGAGAGGCTGGATTTCGCCCTGATCGACGGAAACAGGTCCAGGCGCTGGTCATTGTCGATAAAAGATGTTTCCGAACGGCGCTGTCCCTGTTCGGCCCCCCTGACCATATCCGGCAGCAGGTGCAGATTATGGGTTCCGAAAACCAGATCCAGGTAGGGAAACTTGTTCAGCAGCTCTTCCCCCTCCTGCTGGGCCACGCAACCACCGACGGCGATAATCTGCGACTTCCCGTCGCGCTTGTAGATGCGAAGGTTCTGGAGACGCTTGTAGACCTTCTCCTCGGCGCCGCCCCTGACGCTGCAGGTATTCAGCATGATCATATCGGCGACGGACGGATCGTTGGTCGGAACGTACCCCAGATCTGACAGCATCGTGACGATCCGCTCCGAATCGTTCACATTCATCTGGCAGCCAAAGGTTTCCATGTAAATAAGTTTATCAATCATAAGAATTGATCTATATACCCTTTAACAGACTGTAAAGTCAATAAAATTGGGTTTTTAAACGCATTCGGACGGTTTGCATCCTTGACAAATCCGGAGACCGGGAAGTATTGTTTAAAAGTTTGCAGGCTAATTGATAGAGAGATCAAACGATGAATATTGACTGGAACTGCATAGAGACGGTACTGCTGGATATGGACGGCACCATCCTGGACCGCCATTTTGACGACCACTTCTGGCTGGAGCACGTACCACAGCGCTGGGCTGTCCAAAATCGAACAACTGTCGAGCATGCCAAGAAACATCTCTACGAGTTATTCCGAGCACAGGAAAACACTCTCAACTGGACCGACCTGGACTACTGGTCCGACCGCCTCAAACTCGACATTCCGCTTCTGAAGCGGGAGATAGAACATCTGATCGCTGTTCATCCGCATGTGGTCGAGTTTCTGCTGTTTTTAAAGCAGCATCGCAAAGCGGTCTGGCTGGTGACCAACGCACATTCGAAAACGCTGGATCTGAAGATGCGGACAACCCGCATCGGGCCTTACTTTGACGGCATCATATCCGCTCACCAGGTCGGACTCCCCAAAGAGGATGACCGCTTCTGGGGCAAGCTGCAGGACTTCATCAGCTATGACCCCGAACGTACGATGCTGGGGGAAGACAGCGAGACCAACCTGGCAACCGCCGAACGGTTCGGCATTCGCTACCTGATCTACATCAGCCGCTACAGCTCAAAGATAACACCGCAGCCATCGAAGCGATTTAAGACCATAGAATATTTCAACAGACTCATACCGGCACAAGCTTCCAGCTGTGTCGCGCCTATATTGAAGAGTACGGAAACCCCTGCATGAAAACATTACTGATCTGCTGTGCCATCCTGCTGCTGAATTTGATATCAGACGCCACCGCGGCGGAAAGTGAACTGCAAATCGGCAAGTTCAGCACCGGCAACCTTGACGGCTGGAAAGTACAGACTATCTGGAATTCCAGGAAAACAAGTTATTCGTTTGTGCCTAAAAACGGAAATAAAGCTTTGATGGGCAAAAGCAGTGACAGCGCCTCCGGCTTGATCAACAAAATTGAAATCGATCCGAAAATGTACCCGATCATCAAGTGGTCCTGGAAAATCGATCATACCGTCAGGAACGGCAATGAAAGAATCAAGCAAGGACATGACTTTGCGGCCCGCCTGTACGTGGTTTTCTCCAGGGGTTTCTTTTTTAGAACCCGCGCCATCGAATATGTCTGGGGCAACGTGATGCATAAGGGAGAAACGGTGCGAAGCCCCTATTCCAACAATGTGGTCATGATTGCGTTGGATTCGGGAGATGAAACGGCCGGTCAGTGGATTTCTCACAAACGTAATTATTACGAGGATTACCGGGCGGCGTTTGGCGAAGAGGCGCCCAAGGTAGGCGCAATTGCCATCATGACCGACAGCGACAACACCCGTGAATGCGCTGTCGGATATTACGGTGATATCAGCCTGCTATCTATTGCAAAAAATGAAGAATCAAAATCGAAGGAGCCAAAAACAAGGGAGGCCGCCCCAAAAGAGCAGCCTCACAAGGATAATCATCAAAAAGAAACTGAACCGAAAGGGCAGCCAAACAATAACCATCCGCTCACTACACCAAATGTGCCGCCTGCTCCGGCACAGGCGCTTCCCTGAGTCCGTTTACATTCTGCTGAGTATTGTCCTGAACTTCTCCAGCTTGGAGGCGCCTTCTTCTATCAGGCGAATCAGGTCTTTACGAGCGCTGCCGGCCACGTCTTTCCCCTTCTCAACCAGCTCTTCAGTTTTGTCGCCAATGGTTTCAACCAGATTGTTCACATTTGAAGCAAGGTCATCAACCACTTCATCGGCCCGGTTACGAACCTTTTTGGAATAACGTACGATATCTTTTCTGGTTCTGGTTCCGGACTGCGGTGCAAACAGCAATGCAAGCCCCGCCCCGATCACGCCACCCGCAAAGATCAACAATGCCGCCGCCGCTACTTTTTTGTCCCTATCTTCCATGATATCCCCCTTTTATTAATTTGCTTTGCTACATTGTACTCCAGCAGGATAATATCACAAGCCAATCTTGATACCTGTCAGCAGATCTTGCGAACTTTGTAAAAGCGCCCCTTGATCTTGTTTTTGCCCAGGCATGCCAGAGCCTGCTCTACGCTTGAACGCACGATCGCCACATAGGTGTGTAACTCAATTACATTGATCTTGCCGACCTCACTCCCCGCGATTCCGCCCTCGCCGGTCAGCGCGCCCAAAACATCACCGGGGCGCAACTTGTTTTTACGTCCACCGTCGATGCACAGCGTCACCATGGGCGGCGCCAACGGCCTTGACGCTGTTGAAGCCAGCGAATCCAGGTCCCCACGGGGGATGCCGCTGCCCAGAGCAGCTTCAATCGCCTGCACCCGCCGCGTTTCCCGGGCTGTGACCAGGCTTAACGCCAGCCCCTGCTCTCCGGCCCGTCCGGTGCGCCCTGTTCTGTGGATATGAATTTCAGGATCACGCGGCAATTCATAATTGATAACCGCCGGGAGTTCCTTGATATCCAGGCCACGGGCAGCCACATCGGTAGCGACCAGCACCGAAACACTCCTGTTGGCAAAGCGTGCCAGAACCTGATCGCGATCGCGCTGGTCCAGGTCGCCGTGGATGGCCAGCGCTGAAAACCCGCGTTTGGCCAGGGCATCGGCCAGCTCCTGGCAGTCTGTTTTAGTATTGCAGAAAATCAGCGTTGATTCCGGGCGATAGTGATAAAGTATCCGGACCACGGCTTCGGTCCGTTCCGAGTTATCCACTTCAAACAATAACTGCTCGATGACGCCTTCATCATGGGCTTCATCGACACTGACCTCGACCGGGTCGTGCTGGACAAACGCACTCATCGTGGCAATCTCCTCGGGATAAGTGGCTGAGAAAAGCAGGGTCTGCCGTTTTTCAGGAGCTGCTGCAATCAACGAGCTGATCTCGTCCTGAAAGCCCATATCAAGCATGCGGTCGGCCTCATCCAGCACCAGCGTCCGCAGACAACCAAGTTCGAGACTGCCACGCCGCAGATGGTCAAGGGAGCGGCCGGGTGTGCCGACCACGACATGGATTCCATGTTCCAGGGAAGTGAGCTGGGGACCAAAGGGAACGCCGCCACACAGGGTCAGCACCTTGAGGTTGTCGGTAAAGCGCGCCAGCCGCCGCAGTTCCCTGGCCACCTGGTCGGCAAGCTCCCGGGTGGGACAAAGCACCAGCGCCTGCACGCGCAAGTTGCTGACCTCAAGGTTTGTCAACAGGCCGATACCAAAGGCGGCCGTCTTGCCGCTACCGGTCTTGGCCCTGGCGATCACGTCCTTGCCCGCCAGGACCAGCGGCAGGCTGTGAGCCTGGATCGGTGTCATCGCCACATATCCCAGGGAGGTCAGGTTCTTGAGCATGGGGGGCTTCAGGTGAAGTGATGAAAATTCTGTTGAGGACATGCAATACTCTCTTTTCAGTTTTTAACTGGATGTTCTTAAAACAGCGCCCAGAAACAAAAATGGCCACAGACCGGCTGTGACCATTTTTAGATTGTCGGAATCACAATTGTGAAAAAAATCACAAGAATGACACTATCATGGGGCTGTCTTGTCTTCAAGTTCTTTAAGTATCCCAAGAAAGTGGAAAACAATTACAGCCGTGACAGTACCAGTTGATTAATCGACACGCCTTGCTCTGCCGAAAGAATTGCAAGGTTGCGGTGAACTTCCGGCGGCACGCGCAAGGTAATATTCCCTTTGTAGTGGCGGACGCTCAACGGGTCCGGAACGGTTTCGCCTTCCTCTTCAAGCCATCGGATTGATTCAGATACGACAAACTCAATCTCTTTCAGGGCCTTCTCGGGGGTTTTGCCATGGGCAGCCAGTGACGGGAACTCGGCGCAGCGGGCAATATGCGCCTGGTCTGCCTCGCTCCATTCAATGCGGTAGGTGTATTTCTTGGGATCATGTTTCTTCATGGCTCTTCTCCAGTTTCTCAATCGCCTTTTTAACCTGTATGACTTGATACGGTTTTGCCATCTTGCCGTCACGCTGCAGGTTGACGCGGGGATCTCCGGACCAGGATGTTTTGAATATGTGATGGCTGCCGGCAATCCTCGGTTCTCCGAAATATCGGCGGCAAAGGTTCAACAGGTCATTGAACGAAACATTCTTGGTATTTTCGAGTATGCTGATGTCTTTGACCATGTGTTTTATGATAGCTTATGTGCTATCACCTCCGCAAGAAATTGTTTCGTAGACACCATATTCGCCGAAATTGGCGATTATAGGAACCCAAACTCTAAAATAGTAGTTTTCACCCCTGCGAAATAACATAAAAAGCCCCCTTAACTGTACCAAATACTGTACCAGTCTAAAAAGGGGGCTAAAAAGTCACAAAAAAACCTGCTATTTTCTAGCAGGTTACGCTGACAAATGGAGCCGATTGTCGGCCCCGCACAACTCCATAAATACCTATTTTACAAGGTCTTTTATAATTGCAAACTTCAAAATATACTTATATCTATACCTATTGCTTTTTACAAACTCCCGTGCACAGCTGCGGACGCCCAAAATCAAAACCGGACACCCTAGGGATCTATAATATATCCCTGGTAAAAAAAGGGAAATACTTGATAGAAGGTGCTCCAAAATGCAAAAATACTATACTGTACAGGACCTTATGACGTTGCTACACGTTTCGCGCTCCAAATTTTATGAACTTGTTGCGGGTGGCTTGCAGCCGACACTGTACCTCGGGTCATCACCGAGGTGGTCTGATGACGATACCACCGCTTTTCTCGCTGCACAATCAAAAACAAAAAAACAATCAGGGCTGTAAAGTGTATCATGTCAACCATTGCTTAAAGTGTATTATGTCAACTTACTAAAAAATAACGATTAAACAAAAATAAAAACTAAAGAATCTTTTGAAACCATCGATATGTATATGTAAGCACAGAAACAAACAGGTCGTGTGGCAGACCTGCTCCCAGTGAGAAAATCCTGCCTCTCTAACCTGCTGATGTTGTAAACAGCAGTCTCGCGTGTAAAAGCAGCCGCCCAAGCTTCACCTCGTTTGTCGCGGGCATCTTCTATGAAGATCGACAAATTGATAGCTGCGCAAACTCACAAAATGTGAGAAGTCCCCTCGGGGACTGGGCCGAGTGTCCCGCGAGACGGCCTCCATCTGTAACGATGGAGGCCCAAAATGGCACCACAAATTTGCACTGCAGCACCTGTCGCAGCTGAACTTAAAACAGCACGCGACGCCCGTTTCACCTCGCTTTACCCCGAAATCACCCGCAAAATCAACGCCATAGCTGGCAGCCTGGGCCTGCGCCAGGAGGCTGATGATCTTGTCAGCGTAGTGTATGAGCGCTGGGCCGCAAAAGGCGATCCGAGCCGTACCGACGCTGAAATCATCAGCTATTGCGCACGTTTGGCCCTCTGGCGGACAAAAAACATCGTGGCTTACAACAGCCGCTTCGCCTCTCCTCCCGCCGGCGACGACTGCGACGATGACTGCGATGACTATATAGAGTCGTTTGCTGATCACCGGCCCAGCCCCGAAACCGTCGCAATCCACAACTCGTCCTACCTGAGACTCGTCAACATCACAGAAACACTGGCCCCGGCTGAAAGAAGCGCTGTTCGTGCGCTGATCGACTGCGACTGGAGCGGCATAGCCGCAGCCGCCGCGCTGGGTTGCAGTCCTGCGTTTATTTCCAAAGCAAAGTCAGCCCTTTTTGCAGCCTGCCGCAAGGAGGCGCAAAATGACTAGCGCCCCACTCCGCGACCCTCTTCTCGAGATCAGAATCAAAAAAATGATCGACTTGACGTTAGAGGATATTAACCGTATTTGCCCCGGCGGGGCCTTGCAGCAATTCATCGACGCAGGCAACGAGGGCACCGGGCCGACGATGATTGCTGTAGATGAGGCCGCCCAGGCCGGGAGTTTGCCAGGGGTTAAAGCTGCGTTGATGCAGCTGCGAAAAATCGCGGCGGAAGCGATTTCACACGCAGACCGGCAAAAATCAAAATCGATAAACAGCCCGGCTGTGCTTGCAGAAGAGCCGGCTGAAGTCGTGGCCGGTGTCCCGGCTTCGAGTAAAAAAAGCGGCTGGGCAAACCTCGGGGAGAGCCCCCGCCCCAAACCGGTCGCCGACTGGCTCTGGCGCGGTTGGCTCCGCGACGGCCTGCTGGCCGTGCTTGTAGCGCACGGCGAGGCCGGAAAAGGCATGCTTGCAAGCGGTCTCGGGCTGGCTGTTGCCGCCGGGGCAGATTATTTGGGACACCCTACATCACAAGGTAAAGTTTTATTAATTTCTGCTGAGGACGACTGCGAAGAAATGCTGTCGCGTCTGCATGATATTGCCGCTGCCCTGGGCCTGGATCAGGACCATATTAAAAAAAACATAGCTGTTTACAGCACAGCTGATGCCGGTGTAGCCCCGTCGTTACTGTCAAAAGACATGCAGCCATCTGAATTATTGGTGGAAATTCAGCGAGTTGTGCAAGCTGTGAAGCCCAAGCTGATTATCCTCGACACCCTAGCCGCGATGGCCCCGGCGGGCGCGGACTTGATCTCCGCGACCGTCGCAACCCAGTATTTGTGCGGCGTCGGGGCGTTTTTGCGGCCGACTGACGGACCAGCTCCAACAATTTTGTTTACACACCATCTCCGCAAGCCTGGCAAAGAAGCGGCTGACCGACCAACAATACATGATGTTCGCGATTCTGGCGCAATCGTTGGCAGCATGCGGTCCGTAATGATTTTGCACAAAGAAATTTTAACATTAGACAAGTGCAACGGCAGGAGGCGGGTCGAACAGGAATACCGCATCGACAGAAACGACGCTTTCGAACTTGAATGGAAGTCCGCAATGGGTTGTAGTAACGGGGCGTTAGTGCTTCGCGGAAAATCGAATCTGATGGAGCTGGAGACTGCCGAACGGCAGCGGCTCCAGGAGGACGCTGATCGGCGTGCAACGCAAAAGCGGGAAGAGAAAGAGGCGATAAAAAAGGGGGATGCGGAAAATGCCAAAATCCGGAAATACGACTAATAAGCTTTCAAAACAGCAGGTTGCGATTGCTGTTCGTGAGTACATTGAAAAGCGGCGAATGAAAGAACAGAGGCATGTTCGGACTATAAAAATCATTAATGCGAGGCCGGAAACATTTACCCCCATGCCGCAGCGTTTCCTTCGCGACGTGCCGTTTTGCTGCTCGAAGCGTGCACAACCGGTTCGGATTTTGCCCGATGGTACAAAAATTGAGATCGTTGCGAGTTCAGCCGGCCGGCCGACCGACCGAGACATGCTGTTAGTTGTTGTTGTATTTTTCGAAACGTTTTATGGGTTAGATAAAAAAAGCCTCGAGGAGGTTGCAGCCGGTGGTGCACTCGCAGAAATATCGATACCGACATCCGAGCTGCGCTGGTGGCACAACGGCAGAATTGCAGATTTGAAAACAGCGGCTATTAGATTATCATCATATACAATCAATTATGTGCCGACCTGCGGCGACCCTCGAACGCACAGGTATTTTGCGGAATTTTCCATCAAAAACGGTCATTTGGTAGCGCTGCTTGACAGAGATATGGCAAAAAGGACGCTGGCGACCCCTTGGAATATAGATCTTGTGCCTTTTTTAGGGCTGCGAACCGGTACCGGCCGCGCCTTATTTCTAATGCTGGCTCCGGATCATCGGCGAAAATATGATCTTCTCGAGCTCGCCGGCCGACTGGGGTTGCCGGTTGAAACGGCTACAGAGCGCCGAGATTCTATTACCGATATTATCACTGGATTCGAAGACATCGCGGCTGCCTGCCGGCTAAAAATATTGCCCAGGCCGGCCCAGGCGGGCCGGAGCAGCAGGAACAGTATTGAAATCGAATGGACCTAACAGCTGCGCAATTTTCCACGAAAGCTGCGCAAATTTCCACAGCCGCCCCGTAAAAGTTCTTTTATATCAAGTTGTTGCAGCCGGGTTTTGGGGCTCTATATTACTCTATAGAGAGTATAATGCTGGGAGATACATCATCCCAGCATTATTTGCCTTTTGCCGCTTCCGGCGGCAAAGGCTTTTTTAAAAGAAGTCTTTAAAATCAAAACCAGCTCGAGAAGAACCACAAATCAAACCCGCCGTAAAACCACCCGCAGCGTCTTAATGAAAATGACCACCAGGCGAACAAATTTCGTCTCTGGCTGGATTACTGGCTTCCGGCCATACCGTGGTGGCGGCATTGCGTCCCTCGCCTCTCAGGGGCGTTTTTTGGGAAGATCGGCTAAATCTGGATGCAAAGCCGGCTCCTGCGGCCGTGACCGATTCATCGGTTTCGGCAAAAGAAAGGTTTATCTCTTCTTTGGTTAAGGTAGAGGAGAAGGAAGAGGAAGAGGGGGAGACATGTGGGTCCGTTTTTGAGACATGTTGAGACATGTCGGTTGATGTATGTTGAGACATGTAATTTTTAGTTGAGACATGTTGAGACCTGTCGTTCGGCAATGCTTCCGGGTCCGATACTTGCTTTGCAGGCCTGTTGAGACCTGTTGTTCGGTTTTGAGACCTGTTGAGACCTGTCGGAGCCCATCGCGTTTATTATTTGCTGCGTTATAACGCAGCATTCCCGATCACCCAGAGAGCAAAGTGCTGCGTTATAACGCAGCATAAGCGGAGGAGGAAAAACCAAAGTGATGCATTATAACGCATCACTTTAACAGTAAGGTAATTCGAAATGATGCATTATAACGCATCACTTTAACGGCAAGGTAATTCGAAATGATGCATTATAACGCATCACTTTAACGGCAAGGTAATTCGAAATGATGCATTATAACGCATCAAAAGCCAACAATGCCTGAAGGCCGGCAGTAGTAGGTTTGATTTCAATAGCCGCCTTTTGATTTTGGTTTTTGCAAGACTTCTTTTAAAGAACTTCTTTTTAGCCGCCCTGGCCGGGGCGGCTTTTTTTGTGCCTTTTTGTGCCTGGGATTGCCCCGATAAAATATTTTTTCGTGCAGAGGTTAATTTTTTTCGGGCTGCTCTGTACTCATATCAGAGCAACAAAAAAACAACCAAAAATGGAGGCCACAATGAACCCCTTATGTCCCATCTGTAGTGCACCGATCAACGAAACTGACCGCGTTTTTGAATGCTCGAACAGACACTTTCCGACCCAGCCCGGCGACTGCAAGTTCCTCATTTTCAAAGACAACTTGAAAGCCCTGGGCAAGCCAAAACTCACCCCCAAAGAATTGGCGAAACTCGTTATCAGCGAGCCGATTCCGCTGAAACTGAAATCGATCAAAAACGGCGGAAAAGCGTTTGAATGCTTGGGCGAGCTGGAGCCACGCGGGAACGCTTTCGGCATCAAACTGGTGTTCGCACAGAGAGAGCCGAAACCGGTTGTTGTTCCCGATATGCCCGAAAAAAACACGGCAGACGAAGCGCCGGAAGATTTTGAAACTTTCGACATGGAGGACTAAACCAATGCTGCAATCTATTAAGAAAATCATCATCAGCTTTCTGTTGCAAACGTCGGGATCTGTCGATGATTACGTTTCGACGCGGCCCGCAAAAGAACAAGCATTTTTTTACGCTGACAACCCCGGAGGGCTGTTTAAGTCTGCCAAAAAACAGGGCCAACTTTATGCCTTGATCAGGTTTTTTATCGTCCGAATAGGCATCTACTGGCTTGTAAGAATCGCTGCGTTTGTTTCCGCAATTTGGCTGCTTTTGTATGTCGGTTTTTCAACAATTGGGCGGTGATCAGGACGGCTCGGTGTGGAGGCTGGATAGATGATATCAGCGAAATTCTGGACCAGTTTCCAGCCGCCAAAAATCAAATACAACATCTCATTTTTGCAGCAAAACAGGCACAGCAGGCAGGCAATATTAATGCAGTTTTGGATCTAGTTTCAATAATCAAATTCACAACGGAACAACACAACAAAAAACAGAAAGGATCAAAACAATGAAACTGAAAATTTCGGAAATGTCACCGGCAGAAATCGCAGAAGAAGGCAAGCGACTGATCAAACTGGCGAGAGAAAAAGAGGCGGAGCTGAAAAACAAAACAACTCTCGCCTTGGGGCTGATTTTGAATCGAGAAATCGACAACAGCTGTGCCACTTCGAAAGCCGAACTTGAAGCTGAGATTGAACAAGTCACTGGCAAAAAAGCGGACTTGTCGGGCTGGTTTGCGGAGCAGAAATCCGAGCCGGTTTTTGTAACAGAATCACCGGCGGTTCCTGCTTTTGAAAACGAAACCGGGGTCTGAGATGAATTTTCTGGTTCTGATAATCGCAATTATTTTTGTACTGACTCAGATCTCAGCAGAGACACGAAACGCAATCATTAACGATGTTCAAACAGGGACAATCGAGACTATTAAAAGCTGCATTGACCAGATCAAAAACGGTGAAGAAAAATGAAGACCACAATATTAAAAAAGGAGGAAAAACAAAACCAGGTCGAGGGGTGCGCTGCACCCCTGATCACCCCAGCTACAATACAATTTTTAAAATCAACAACAAACGGCGGGAAAAGCAAAACCGAAACAAAAGCAGATCGGAAAGGAGGAAAAACCAAAATCACGGTAAGGAATGGCACTCTACGCAAGCTTCGCGTGCAGACAAAAACCTAAACCTTTGAATACAGGCCGTATTCACCTGTATTCACCGAATACGTTTTCAAGACTTTAGCCCCATAAACATATGTAATCACGATGTATTCAGATGTATTCAACGACAAACTTCAAAAAGGGGAAACATATGGCAGAAAACAGTACCTTATCAGTTCGAATCAATAGCGACATCGAAGAGGCATTGCAATCGATCTGTGATCATCATGGATGCGATAGAGCCGATGCAGCGAGGAAGGCAATTAAGTATGCATCTGAAAATCTCAACTCTGTAAAACCGGTTCAAACAGACAACACGGAACAGCTCTCTATGCTCCGCAGGATTGCACAGCAGCAGTCTGAAATTGTGGCTCTTCTTGAACCGCTCCACGTCGCCGGCGGGCCGAGGAAAATGCATGCACGTATCGTCCACGTTTTGGCAGCTATTAACGAGCATATGACAGTAGATCAGCACGCCGCATCAACAGCAGTAGCAGCGGAGGTTCTGGGGCGTTTTGGACTCACGGACGAAGGACAAAACAAGGCTTAAAGGAGGCAATAAAATGGACCGGAATAGAATTACAGTTGACGGCTCGCTAGCTCTTCAAACGAGGGTCCGGATGGGTTTTCAAGGGCTCATCATAAAAATCTATATTGCACTCGCAACAGCAGTGCTTTTTGTATCAGTAGCGGTTTATTTTCGCCAGCCGGTATCCGTTCCGTTTGAACTTGCGCCAGATGTAAAAATCGGGGCGAAATGGTCTGTGCAAAATTTCCTTTATAAAAATGGTTTCAGTTTGATTGTTTCCGCTCCGGAGTTTGTAAATGTTCCCGGCATTAGTGAGGCGGAACAAGTGCTTTTAAGATCAGAACTGTCAAAAGCCGAACTACTATACTGGCATCAGTATTATCTATATCTGTATGCCGCTGTAATTGGTTTTTTGGGTGGTCTGGCTGGCATAATTTACATGTCTCGACAAGAGGCAAAACGCAGATCAGAAGACCAATATATTCGAGGCGCACAAATCATTTCAGCGTCGGATCTGGATAAGCGAACGCGTAAAGAGGACGGAAAATTTACAGCGGGAAAAGTCCATTTTCCAAAACGGGCTGAGATCCTTCCGACAATCGCCGTGGGGCGGCCGCAACAAGGCAAGTCAACAGTAATAAAAAGCTGCATTGACCAACATCGAAATGAAAATGTCGGGCGGCATATTATTCTCGACACGAAACTAGATTTTTTGTCGAGTCATTTTCGCCCTGGGGATCTTCTTTTTGCGCCGGCGGTGGACGGTCGAACCGTCCGCTGGAATATTTTTTCAGACGTCGTTTCACCATCACAAATTCCGTCAATTTCAGCGGCATTAATTCCTGAAAACAAGAGTGACAGCATCTGGCCGATAGCTGCGCGACTAATACTAGAAGGCGTCATAATTCACTGCCTACAAAACAATAAAAGAAGCAACAAACAGCTGTACGAAATTTGTACGTTACCCGTTGCAGATTTATACAAAATTTTGAAAGAAACGGAGGGTGCAGAACAAGGCGCTGGTATATTATCGAACCCTGAAACACCGACAGCTTTTTCGGCTTATTTCAACGTCCAGGCTTATTTGCGACCGCTGGCAATTCTGGCACGGCTTGACGGAGATTTTTCCATCCGGAAATGGCTGAAGGAAAGCAAAAACGATCTTTTTTTAGTGGCCTCGCCGGATGTTTTACCAGCTATTAAACCATTGTTGACGCTCTTCCTCTCAACACTACTGGAAGCCCACAGAGGACTGCCAGACGACCGCGAACGTCGGCTCTGGTATATCCTCGACGAGCTAGCAGTCCTCCCAAAAATTCCGGGCTTGTCTGCTGCTTTGAATTTTGGGCCGTCGAAAGGGCTTTGCGCAACAATCGGCGTGCAGTCGTACCAGCAGTTAGACGAAATCTACGGCCGGCCGGATCGTGAGTCTATCGTTTCGTCAGCCGGGTCTCATATATTCTTTTCCGTGGGCTCGCCGGCGATGGCTGACGAGGCTTCAAAAATCATAGGTTCGGCGGAATATCTGGAAAATAGGCAAACTCTATCAATCGGGGTGCAAGACAATAGAGATGGCGGGAGTTCGATGGATCAGATCAGTAATAGGTCAGTCGTGACAGCTGATGAAATCCGGGATCTGCAGCCACTGAATGCGTACTTGAAAATCCTAGGACACCCAGCCGCAAAAATCAAACTCGACTATATACAATATAGTACCGCGGGTGGCATCGAACCAGATCCGCAGTTTGAGCTTGAGTTTTGGTTGCAAAATCAAGGGCCAACCCCGGTAGATCAGGCTCTACCACCTGCGGCTGTTCCTGTTGAACCAGTTTCCCCGGCAATACCGCCGGCCGTGGAAACTGGACAACAAAAGAAAAAAATCTTTTGAAAAATGAAAACTCCCTTCAGATTTAACATTGAAGGGAGTTTCTGTTATAGGTTGTATTGTCTACTCTAATGCAGAAAGAGATACAGCGTCTTCAACAGCTTCGGTCAAGATGAAATCTTCTTCCACAGCTTCTATCTGTTGTTTCAGCCACTCCTCTTTTACTTCGACACTCCGCAACAACGCCTGTTCTATAGCGAGACTCTCTCTGTAATCCTTTGCCGCAGCCGTGATTGTCCAGTGTGTCTGAACCCCTTGTTTATCCACTTCGTTACGGATATCAGATAGAGATACTTTGAAGAATTCTTTGCGTGTGTTGACCTTGTTCAACTGCGCCCTCAAAAACGACTTGTGCAGTGTTTTTTCAAGCGTTGGGGCATCCTCGCTGTAAATCATCGCATGTATATCAAACTCAAATGGAACGCTGGCATCGCCAAGCTCTCTGACACGGTCACCCGGTTCAAGCCGCCGTGTCATACCGATTTTATACACATCTTCGCCAAACGACCCTATATTTGAGATAACATAAACATGTCCGCACCGGGTTTGCTGTGCCATGGACATAGCTCGTTGGCTGCGCTCCTCAGCTTCACGCAATTTTTCGGACAAGGCTTGCAGTTTGGCCTCATATCCGGCCTTTTGTTCTTCGCTTGCCCGTTCTACCTCTTTACGCACTTTGTCCATCGCTTTCCGGAGAAGATCTTCTTCCTTCTCCGCATCGCGGATAGCTTTTTCGAATTCGCGTCTGGCGCGCTCCTCTTCTCGTATCTGGTCTTTAATTCGTCGCTGTTCTTCCCTATCTCGATCACGGAGTTCCATCGCAACCACGGCCCATTTCAATTCTTCAAGTCTCGCTTCAAGGAACTCCTGAGTTATACGAGCGTTTCTGAATGCAGCTCCGTTGTAGTTGACGAGGCTGAAGGCATCATTGATGGACTGCTGGAGAGTTCCGATGTTATCGGCTTTTGTGCGAGACAGAATTGAGTCTACTTTGCCGTTGAAGGCATCGACAATAAACCTGATGGCGGTTTCTTTCCGGTTGTTCTCAACATAGTCACAAGCAGCGGCACGTCCATTCTTGACCATATATCGTGTACGCTCGCGAGCCTTTTTCAGTTCTGCGCCGGCCTCGGCGTACCCGAATTCGTCAGCTAGTTCATCGAGCAGACTATAGGTCGGGATAATATACTGGTCACCGTACCCTTCGATAAGATTTTTCATCGCCTTGGCGGCGCTTTCCAGATTCTCTGCATTCTGCATCGCTTTATATGCATCACCAGCGACCTCTTCGGCTCGCCTGGTAGCCGCTGCAATAATGCGGTCTGCTTCCTTTCCAGCCTCTGCAAGCTTAATGCTGGCGGCTTCGATCTGGTTACGGGCGTTCTGAGAAGCTGTATTCTGGGTGTCGGCTGCCGCCTTCCTTGCAGCATCAAGTTCCGCTTGAGCCGCTGCGACAATAGATTTAGCCTTCTCTTCGGCATCACCTATGATGCGAAAACGTGCCAGGGATGCAACATCAGCCTTCAGCCGCTCTATCTCGCTGATATTTGTTGTCAACTTCTCGCATAATTGTTTGTTTTCGCTGTTTAACTCTGATAGTCGCGCATCTTTGGTTTGTATCTGGGACTGAAACTCTGAGTTCTTTTTCCAGAAGTTAAATGCTAAACCAAAGCCAACGGCCGCCAAAAGTAATGCAAATACTGTCATATACCCTCCTTGGAATCTCCGTTTTCAATATCACAATGGAATAAATAAATACAAATAATTGTAAGCCCTTTTCGAAGGCTAGCAACGGCTGCAAAATATTTTTTCTGGGAGGTTAATTTTCCAGCCCCTGCGCGGTACTCCTATTAACAGCACAGAACCCAGGAGGCCGACGCCATGAAACAAATCATAACAATAGCAATCATGCTGATCACAACCACAGCCGCAACAGCATCACAAAAACCGCAGCAGATGTCCCCCGAGGCCGCCATCCGCTGGATTTCAGCAATGTCAGAAAATGGCGCACCGGTGGCCCTATGCCGTGCCGCAGAGTATTACCACGCGCACCCCGAAGCCGCAAAAATGGGTTCCTGGCGGCTCTGGCTGCAGCGCGGCAACGAGCTGGCTGTAACAGACGAGGAAATCGAGGCCTGCAGCAAAATCAAGAACGAGATCGACGCCAAGGAGGCAGCAAATGCGCAAAAATAGTCTGATTTTATCAATAGTTGCGCTCGCAATTCTGGCAATACCGGCCTTGGCCCTGGCAGACGTCGAAATTTACACATATGGTGGTTTTAACGTCGTGTCAGGGGCTTACAAAAGGATTGCCCTGATCACTGCTTCCGGGTCTTTTCGGTCGATTTTTACCGGTATGGCGGCTCTCGGGCTCGTGACGGCTGGCATTTTAGGGCTGCGGCAAGTTGCCGCAGGGCGAACAAATATGCTGCTCGCATTTTTGCCGCCAGTTGTCGGTTGTGCCCTTTTTCTGTCAGTGATGCTGCCGAAAGAAACTGTATATATCTACGATCCAGTTTTGAATGGGGTTGAAGCCATCGGCGGAGTGCCGATCGGCGTTTCAAAGCCAGCCGCTTTTGCCAACCTCATTGAGAGAGCAATTATAGATATACTCGACAATAAACCCGCAACAATCGGCGAGCCGCTTTACCAGAATGTCGGCGTCCGAGCATATGACCTGGCGGCGCAGCTGGGAACGGCCAGTCTCGGAGATGAAAACTGGACTGCAACGCTTCAAAGCTATCTCAAGGCGTGCGTAGTCTTCGAGTTGTCGCGAGAAGGCGGGAGCTTGTCTCAAGACATGCTTTTCCGGCCGCCAGCTGGCCAGACACTACTCGACGTACTAGCCCAGGCCAAAAATGATGCTATTTTTGCGCCGGCGTACCTTGACCCAGATCACCTGGGGGAGGCTATCACATGTGCGGCTATGTATGAGCAAATTAAAACTCGTGGCGATGCTTTGTCGGGACCAGCACTCACAGCTATCTTGTCTTCGCAGGGGCTGCCAGACACAGCAGCCGCACAGTCTATTATGTCAGCTGTTCTCGACCCTATCACCATGTCAGCGGGCATAACAGCTGATCCAGCTCGTATTATCCAGATGCAAGCAGTCGCAAATATCACAACTGCTGCTCTATCGAGTAGTGCCGATTCTGCAACCTTATTTGCAGCCGAAGCCGCCCAGGCCAAGGCAGGAATCACCGGCGGAGTGGCCGCTTCAATAGTCAATCCGCGCATGATCGATGCATACATGTCGTATGCAATCTGCATCATACCGATTTTATTCCTTTTTGCCGCGACTCCGTTAATGTCCAAAATCATTTCTTATTCACTTTCGTTAATTATCTGGATTGCGCTCGCAAGGGTTGTTGACGTAATTGCATATCACACTTGGGTAGCAGAATACATGTCCGCAGCAGCCGGATTTTCCGGCGGCGGGCTTGACTTCAGCTTTGATTACACCTCGTTTTTTGGATCACATTTGGGCGCTCTGGCAGACCTTCGCAGCTCCGCATTTTTGCTTGCATCAGCAATCTCTGCCGCTCTTTTCAAATTCAGCGACTCTGCTCTGGCCCATCTCGCATCAAGAGCAAGCGCAACAGCAGCAGGACAGGCCGCAGACGCTCTGGACCCTGGCAAAGCCGCCCAGAAAATCCAGGAAATTCACGGCGGTGTAGAGCGTGAAAAAGCCGTCCAGGCCCTCGCCGCCGGCGGGGGAATTGCAAACATGGCGAAAGGTCAGATTGCTAATGAAGTCGCGGGGGCCATGGGCGGGGCAGGAAAGCTGAATGCAGCAGACGGCAACTACAATAATCTTGCATCAAAAGAGCAAATGGCGGGCGGAGTCGGGGCAAAATCAAGCTGGGGCCAGGCACAAGGCAAACTAGACGCAGCTGGCGGAAAACTCGATACAGTCGAGACAAACGAGCAGACAGTAGCAGGTGTCGGCACTTCAGCAGCCGTCGGGGGAGCAAAAGGTAAGCAGAAGGCTGCAGGCGGAACGCTGGAAGCGGTGCAAGATAAAGAGCAGCAGAAGGCTGTGATCGGCGATTCAAAGGCTTATGGTGACGCAGATCAGCAGACTCCAGATCAAGCGTACGCTACTGGGGCAGCGCATGCCGGGGCGGCTGTTGTCGGCAAAACAGCTAATGGCACAGCAACGAGGACAGAGCAAAATATAGCGTCAGGGCAGGCAGTAACTGAAGTTGCCGGGGCGAAATTGACACACCAAGGCGAGAAAACTGTTGCTCTCGCCGGCGCACCCGCTGGAGCGGATCTGTCGGGGCGGCTCGCAGCTCAATCGTCGCAAGCGAGGCGGGAAGCCAACAGCGAGATCAGCGCGGAGGTCGACCGTGCATCAAAAACAGTTTCGGCAGACGAGCGCCGGGGCAAAACGCTGGATAATATCGTCTCAAGTAATCAGTCATTCAGAAACGACAAAGCTGCGTCTGATGTGTTGCTGCTGGCAAAACAACAAGGCAGATCAAGCGCAACAACAAACAGCGACAATTATTCTGAACAGCAGTCTGTAAACAAAACTACGGGCGCAAATGCTGGCGGCGGTGCAGGAACCGGCTCGACACCGGGAGCATCGGCAAATGTTGGGGCAAACGTCGGAATTAACACGAGTAACAGTAAAACTGGATCATCGACAACGGGTACAAACTCGGCTGTCTCCGAGTCTGAAAATACGATCAAAAACCTGCAGCGGATGGCGACAAGCACTGGCAGTGACGGCGTTTCTCGCGAGCAGCGAGAAGCAGCACAACGGGCTCTCAGCTATGTTACAGCTGAAACAACCGGGCATGACCTCAGCCAGAATTTTTCAAAATTAAATGAAGCTTCACGAAGCGAACAACAGAGTCAGGAACTGGCGTCGGCTTTCCGGGCTGACAGCGGGCTTGCATTTTACAAGCATCTTGCGAGAGAGACTTACGGCGATGACAGCGCTTCAAACGTAACAAATGCAATCGCTGATACTGCACAGCTCGTGCAGTCGGAAGAAGGGCTTAAACAGCTTCAGGGGCAGTTGCAGGGCTTCGCTGAGACACTGGCACCTGAATCAGCTAAAACTATTTCAGAGCCCTCTAAAACTGTTGATCACGATACAACTGCACAAAAAATTGCGGCTCAGGAGGCGGATATCAACAATAAAGGCGAGGCTCTGGCAGTACCACTGGCACAGCCGAAAACCAGTCTCGCACCGGTTGTCACCGGCCCTGCAAAAACGGACGAGCAAGCGGCGGCTGAGTTTGAAACAGTGAAAAAAGGCAACGCTGATAGCACAAAGTTGATGAAAGAGGCGAAAGCGGATCTTCCAACTAACGCTGCAGAAGCGCTGATGAAAACCGTTCTGCCGGGGGCTTTTACAACAAACGCTGCCACAGTCGACGGGTTGCGCAACGGAAAATTAAACAGAGACGAGGGTTTTGCAACCGGCACGCCGAATGACTATACCCCCAGCAATGACTCGAAAAAACCGGAGGGCACGGCTGCAAACGTTGTTCAAGGGGCAACCGATGCAGCACCAGGGGTGATCGCAGGTCTGGCAAAAGCTGTTCCAGCGATTGTATCCGGCGTTGCTGGTGCAATTCCGAAAATAGTGAACGGTTTGGGCGGGCTGAATTCGAGTACAGTTGCCAAGGGTAATTCAGTAGCCCCTGCCCCTGCACCGGAACCGGTGCAGGTAGCAAAACAAACTGACCCCTCAGTTTCAGTTCAACCGCAGCCGGTACCAGTAAAAAAAGATAATCAGGCGGCTGGGGTTGCAGCACCAGAAGTTATTTCTCAGCCGGCGGGGCCAGCTGTTCAGCCACAACCAATTTTGAAAAATCAGCCACAACCGCAACAGCAGGCAGCTGCAAATCCGGAGGCTCCGAAGCCCGAGGCAAAGCCGGAAGCTCCGGCCAAGCCTCAGGAT
>Ga0209212_1000447_pt1 | contig 80257 bp, 75 predicted proteins | sample RifGroC2_FD_183996 | JGI IMG/M metagenome (GOLD analysis project Ga0209212, IMG submission 183996) | Groundwater microbial communities from Rifle, Colorado, USA - Groundwater C2 (SPAdes) (version 2) | ecosystem: Environmental > Aquatic > Deep subsurface > Groundwater | place: Rifle, Colorado...
CTGCCCGCGGCAATATTGGCGGCGGTCAGGCTGGTCAGCGAAGCGCCGCTTATCGCGGGCAGCGCGCCGGTCAGCTTGGAGGATGTTATACCGGTGGCCAGGTCAGCGTCCACTATCGCACCGTCCACTATCTGGTTCTCGCTCCAAATGCTCTGCGCCGCTACCGAAGACGCCAGTACGTTAAGCCCCAGCGAACCGGTAGTCGCAAGTTTGCTGATCGCTATCGCCGCGCCAGTATTGATGTCCGCGTCCACTATCGTGTCGTTCGCTATCTCAGCGCTCGCGATGTCCGCTCCCAGGTAGGAAACGTTGGCAGGCATGTTGTCGGTAGGGATTGCACCTGCGGCGGCAGGGATGTTGGCAAGCAGCGTAAGCGCCGCGCCAGACACCTTACTAGCGGTAGTTATCTGGTTTAATTTACCATCTTCTATCAACCCGGCCAATTTAGCATTAGTGATTCCAGCATCCTTAAGGGTAATATCCGCCTCGTTTGCGTCACCGCCATCAGCAGCGACAACGAAATAAGAACCATCAAAATCCACTCTTTCAGTAGTAGCTATGGTTTGCACATTGGCAAGCTCAGTAACAAGGGCACCTGCGCCAGTAGCGTCAGCAGCGCAAGTCCATCCAGCCGGCGGGCCGGCTGAATACTTTAAAATATTCCCCGCAGCGCATCCGTCCGCAGCAATCTTTGCCTTAGTAATTGCGCCATCCGCCAGGTCGGCCGTGGCAATGGTACTATCAGTAATATCTCCTGTAACAATTGTGGATTGCGTAGCAAGTGCCCCAAGTTCCAAATTAGTACGAGCTGCAGCGGCAGTAGTCGCGCCGGTGCCACCGTTGGCTATTGCCACGGTACCGGTCACATTAAGGGCGTTACCGGTTATGCTGCCGGCTATGGGGTTAGTCGCTTCCAGGTCGGTGAACCAGCCCTTGGTCAGGCGTGCGCCGGTCTCGCCCAGCGAGCCGGTCATGGTGATATTGTTAGCGCCCATCGCCAGCGCGCCGGTCATGGTGCCGCCGGCTTTGGGAAGCGCCGCGTCTGCGGTGGCGCCCTGGGCCGCGGTGGCGTAGTTGCCCGTCGGGGTGAACGCGGCCGTGCCAAGCGCGCCGGTAACGCTATTGAGGTTCGCAACGCTCGCGGTCAGACCGGTCAGGTTGGTAGCGGTAGCGGCATTGCCGGTTATGCTGCCGGCTATGGGGTTAGTCGCTTCCAGATCAACGAACCAGCCCTTGGTCAGGCGTGCGCCGGTCTCGCCCAGCGAGCCGGTCATGGTGATATTGTTAGCGCCCATCGCCAGCGCGCCGGTCATGGTACCGCCGGCTTTGGGAAGCGCCGCGTCTGCGGTGGCGCCTTGGGCCGCAGTGGCGTAGTTGCCCGTCGGGGTGAACGCGGCCGTGCCAAGCGCGCCGGTAACGCTGTTAAGATTAGCAACGCTCGCGGTCAGACCGGTCAGGTTGGTAGCGGTAGCGGCATTGCCGGTTATGCTGCCGGCTATGGGGTTAGTCGCCTCCAGATCGGCGAACCAGCCCTTAGTCAGGCGTGCGCCGGTCTCGCCCAGCGAGCCGGTCATGGTGATATTGTTAGCGCCCATCGCCAGCGCGCCGGTCATGGTACCGCCGGCTTTGGGAAGCGCGGAGTCGGCAGTGGTGCCTTGGGCCGCGGTGGCGTAGTTGCCCGTCGGGGTGAACGCGGCCGTGCCAAGCGCGCCGGTCAGGGTATTAAGGTTCGCCACGCTCGCGGTCAAACCGGTCAGGTTGGTAGCGGTTGCGGCGTTACCGGCAGTGATTGCAGACTGATTTATCCAGGAAGGCGCAGCTCCGCCGTTGGACTGCAGCACCTGGCCGGCGGTGCCGGCGGCGAGCATGGCGGTGGTGTTGGCGGCGGACTGGTAAGGGATCTGGCCTATCAAGCCGCCGGAAAGATGGGAAGCTGTAGAGGCAATTACTCCACTGGCGCTGATACCGGACAGGGCGGAACCGTCGCCGTAGAATTTGGCGGCGGTGATGTTGCCGGTGGCCGAGAGATGACCCGACACGGTAACGCCGGTGGAGATGGCCACGTTCTGGCTGGAACCGCCTACATTGGCGGAGTTGATGGCGAAGGGGACAGAGAGCAGTTCCACGCGGGGAGTCATTTCAGCGTCGACGCCGATTTTGACGCCGAGGTAGCGGGTGTCGGCGGAGAAGACCGAGGGCGCCAGGCTGGTCACCGAGCCCAGTTTGGCGTTGAAGATGCCGTTGTCGATAACTACGGCAGGCTGGGTTTCGCTCCAGAGCGCGGTCCCCGGCGTTCCGACCGTTGGGTCGTTGTAGATACTGAAGACTATCGAGTAGGTCCCGCTCAGCGGGTTGCCGCTGGCGTCCACCAGGCGGCCCTGGTAGTTGATGTAGGACGGGACTGCCGCGGCTATAGCCGGCAAGAGCAGCAGCACCGCGAAGATTTTGGTTATCCAGGCTTTGAACATTTTCATAGTGCCTCCGGGAACATTTGGAACGAAATCTGATTTTACCCCTACACTTTAGATATAGCAACGACTTTGCCAAAAGCAAAAAGGTAGGAAAATCCGGAGTTGGCATCCCGGTTAGATTCCAGAGTTTTGAGATTATTGAGGTTTAGACTTACAGGGAGAAGAGCTATTCTCATAGCCGCCGGCGCTTTTTGCATGCCTATATTATAGGTAATGTATGGATAAGGAAATGCGGCGGAAAAGTGAAATTCTTGTTAAAACCCGATGTGGATAAGTATCTACACTGTAGATAAATATCTACACCAATAGTGTAGATATATATCCACAGTTATTCCAGGGAATATTCCTTCAACTTGGTGTATAGGGCCTTGCGGTCTATGGCCAGCAGCTTGGCGGCTTTGAGCTTATTGCCGCCAGTGGCCGCCAGGGCGGCGGTTATCAAGCGGCGCTCGGTTACCGCCCGGGACTGGCGCAGATTATCCTTGAGGTCGAAATTTTCAGGCGCGGCGGGCGCATTTGGCTGCTGGGGGGCGGCCTTGCCGCCCAGGGCCAAATGCTCCGGCATTATTTTCCCCTCGCTCAGCAGGGCGGCGCGTATTATGGCGTTCTTAAGTTCGCGCACATTGCCCGGCCAGGCGTAAGCCTGCAGCTCGGCCAGGGCCGAATCGGAAATGGATTCGATCTTCTTGTTGACCAGCTTTTCTGCGTCGCGCAGAAAGAAAGCCGCCAGCGCGGGAATATCCTCTTTGCGCTCGGCCAGCGAAGGCACGCGCAGGGTGAACTGGTTGAGGCGGTGGTAGAGGTCCTCGCGGAAAAGCTCCTCTTTGATGCGGGAGGGCAGGTCGCTGTTGGAAGCCACGATGACACGCGTGTCTATGGGAATATCTTTTTTTCCGCCGAGGTGGCGGATCCTGCGCTCTTCCAGCACGCGCAGCAGCTTGGCCTGGGTGCCCACCGTCAGGTTGGCTATCTCGTCGAGGAAGAGCGTGCCGCCGAAGGCCGCCTCGAAGAGGCCCGGCTTGCGCCGGTCAGCGCCCGTGAAGGCGCCGCGCTCGTAGCCGAACAGCTCGCTCTCGACGAGGTTCTCGGGCAGGGCGCCGCAGTCCAGCGCCACAAAGGGGCTGCCGGCGCGGGAAGAGAGGCGGTGTATCTCGCGGGCCCAGACTTCTTTGCCGGAGCCCGACGGTCCGGACAGGATCACGGTGAGGTCGGTGGCGGCCACCTGGCGGGCCAGCGCGGCGGTATTCTTGATCTCGCGGCTGGAACCGAAGACCGGCTCCGCCCCTTGCGCGCGCTTGACGTGGCTGCGCAGCGCGTCGAATTCCCGTTTGAGGCGGCGCTCTTTCACCGCCTTCTCGATGATCAGCAGCAGTTCCTCGTTGCCGAAGGGCTTTATCAAATAGTCCAGCGCGCCCAGCTTCATGGCCTTCACGGCGGTCTGCACGTTAGCGTGGCCGGTGAGTATCACCACGGGCAGGCCGGGGTCTTCGCTTTTTAATTTTTCTAGGACGGTCAGCCCGTCGGAGTCGCCCAGCACCATGTCGAGCACCACGGCGTCGAAGGTGAGCGAGTCGGCCAGGGACAGGGCTTCGGCGGCGGAGGCCGCGGCGGCGCAGGCGTGCCGGCCGCTCTCGAGGGCGGCCTTCAGCACGTAGCGCGTGTCCGCGTCGTCTTCAGCTATGAGGATGTTTCCCATTTCCGCTTTACACTGTCTTCTTGAAGCGCAGGCTTACCATGGCGCCGCCTTCGGGCGAGGAGGCCACTATGACGCGGCCGCCGTGCTCGTCCATGATCTGGCGGGCCAGGTACAGGCCCAGGCCGGTGCCGTTCTCTTTGGTGGTGAAGAAGGGCTGAAAAAGATTGTCGGCCATGGCGGACTCAAAGCCGGGGCCGTTGTCGGCTATGGTCAGGAAGACCTCTTTCTCGTTCTCCAGCCAGCCCGAGGTGACGGAGATGCGGCCGTCGGGCGAGCCGTCGAGGGCCTGCGCGGCGTTGTTGAGCAGGTTATAGATGACGCTCTGCATGTAATGCGGGTCGAGGAAAACCTTGGGGGCCCGGTCGAATTTTTTCTCCACGCGCACCTTTGCGGCCTTGAGCGAGCTGTCCATCAGCTCCAGCGCGGTCTCGGCGGCGGTCTCCACGGCGTGGGGCTCCAGGCGGCACATGCCGCTGCGCGAGAAATCCAGCAGCGTCTTTACTATCTTGGAGGCGCGGCGGGCGTTGCGCTCTATCAGCTCGGCGCCGGTGCGGACGGCCTCGGGCTGGCCTTCCTGAGCGCCCAACAGCTCCGACGTGGAAAGGATCACGTGCAGCGGGTTCTTGATGTCGTGGGCGAACATGGCGGTGAGCTGGCCCATGGAGGTAAGGCGGTTCAGCTTGCGCGCGGCGTTCTTGAAAACATGCGGGTCCTTGAGGGCGGACCATTCGTCGGGCGAGACCTGCGACAGGGAAAGGCAGAAGCCGTTCACCCCGCCGTCGTCGCTCTTGAGCAGCTGCACCGTCAAGAAGATGCGGGCTATGCTCTTGGTGGCGGTCAGCAGGTAGAAGCGGTAGTTGCGCACTATGCCGTTGCGGGCGGCCAGCTCGGTCAGCTCGGTAAAATCCTTCAAATCTTTTTCCAGCACCAGGTCGGACACCGGCTTGCCGCTGATGTCCTTGCCCTCCCAGCCCAGCAGCTTCAGCGCGCTGTTGTTGACCAGCAGCACGTCGAGGTTGCGGTCCAGCACCAGCATGGGCTCCTGCGCCTTGAAGAAGACCGCGTCGAAAAGGCTGCGGTGTATGGGATTGACTGCTTCGGCGAGCTTTTTGCTCATCATAGTTTAGCCCTATAGAGATTCACGCTGCGCCTTGAAACGCGCAAGCCGTATTTATTTCTAAGGGCTTCCATAACTTCGCTGTCGGTGAATTTCCTGTTGCCTGCCCCCAGGATTTCCTTTATTCTATCAATTATAAACGCGTTTTTAGCGAGTAAAAGGCTTTGAAGTTTTAACTCCTCTCCCCAGGGGGTTATGAGGGTCTTGGCGGCGATAAGCCGCGAAACCGTGGCCGGGTCCAGGCCGGTGCGGGAGGCCAGCTCGCGCTGCGTCAGGGGCTTCAGGCCGGACTGCCGCAGCAGGAAGCCGGCCTGGGCCTCCAGCAGGGCGGAGATCACCCGGTGAAAGCCCGCCCGGCGCCAGGCCAGCCGCTGGGCGCGCGCGGCCAGGGCGGAGGCGCGCGCGGCCTCGGCCCCGCTCAGCCCCCCGCTCTTCACCAGGCGGGCCAGCGCCCGGCGGTCCACGCAATAGGCACCGCGCAGGTAGGATGGGTGCGTGTAGGCGGCGGATAGCTTGCCCCCCTCGGCGCTGACAGTCGCGGCGCAGCGCAGGTAAAGTGAAGGCAGGGCCGCGGGGGCTATATGCTCGTGCGCCATTATGAAGGCGTCTGCGAAAGATTTAAGCGCGGAGGCCTCGGCGGGAGTGAGGCCGCAGGCGCGGGCCGCGGAGGCCGGAGTAAAAGCGGAAGTCTCGAGAAAATATTTTTCAAAGTTTTCCAGGCCGGCGCGGCGGGCCAGCGCCAGCATTTCGGGCCGGGCGGCCAGCCATTCACCGGCGCCGCCGCCGGCGCCCGCGGCCGAGGCCAGGGCTTCGTCGCCGCAGGCCAGGGCGAAGGCGTAGGTGGCGCCGGGCAGGCGCTTGCGTATCACCGGGGCCACGCCGTCGGGTCCGGGGGCGCAGAGCCGGGCGAACAGCGGGTCCGCCTCCAGCTCGGCCGACTGGCGCAGGAAATCCTCCTCCGGCGCGGCCAGCACGGCGAACAGGCGCAGGTCCTGGCGCTGCACCTGGGCCTGCGAGAGTTCGTTCGACGGTTTTTTAGGCTTTTCCATTGGAGAAATCCGCTTTTTAATTATAACAGTTTTGGCCGTTTCCGGGCGGTTTTAAACCCCGCCGTCGGCGGATTTGACAAGCCGCCGCCAGTATTCATAGATTAAGCCTATTCCAAAGCTTTTTGGTGTACCGTTCTAGACCTTAGACCTGAGCTCATGTGCCATGGGGTGGCCGGAGCCGGGCGCAGTCCGAACAATTTTACCGAAGAGTCCTGGCAAATCAGTTCCGAGGACAAGCCCATGAAGACCATGACCGCAGGCAGGAAAGCCATTCACATCAGCGAGAACCAGGCCAAGGTAATAAAAGACAAATACCTGCGCGACGAGAACTCACCCGAGCAGCTCTTCGAGCGCGTCGCCCACAACATCGCCCTCTCCGAAATTATTTTCAGCCCCAACGCCCGCAAGTGGGGCGTCTTCGAGGGCGTCAACTGCCGCGTCGTAGAAACCGCCACGGACGGCACCCTGTCCCCCACCCTGCTCTTCCACGAGGGACTGGCGGAATCCTCCGAGCGGGAGGCCAACTTCCTGCGCCTCCTGTCGAACCTGGAGAAGGCCTACCACGAATTCTCCGACGCGCGCGAAGCCGCAGACCGCCGGCAGACCGAGTTCTACAATCTGATGGCGGGCTTCGACTTCCTGCCCAACTCCCCCACGCTGATGAACGCCGGGCGCGACCTGCAGCAGCTTTCGGCCTGCTACGTGCTGCCCGTGCCGGACTCCATGGAGGGCATAGCCAAAGCGCTGACCGCGCAGAGCCTCATCCAGAAATCCGGCGGCGGCACCGGCTTCTCTTTCTGCCGCGTGCGCCCCAAGGGCGACGTGGTAAAGAAGACCAACGGCGTGGCCTCCGGCGCCATCTCGTTCATGAAGCTCTTCGACAAGCTGACCGACGTGGTCAAGCAGGGCGGCACCCGCCGCGGCGCCAACATGGGCATCATCCCCTACTGGCACCCCGAGATCAAGGACTTCATCACCATAAAGTCCCAGCAGGGCGTGCTGGAGAACTTCAACATCTCCATAGCCCTCGACGAGAAGTTCATGAAGGCCGTGGAGACCAACGCCAATTACGACCTCATCAACCCCCGCACCAAGGAGCCGGCCGGCTCACTTAAGGCGCGCGAAGTTTTCACCAGCATCGTGGACTCGGCCTGGGCCACCGGCGACCCCGGAGTGGTCTTCCTGGACCGCATCAACGACACCAATTCCAACCCCACCCCGGCGCTGGGCCAGATAGAGAGCACCAACCCCTGTTTTGCCGGCACGGTACGCCTGGCCACAAACCGCGGGCTGCTGACCTTCGAGGAACTCTTCATCGACAAGGCGGAGATCTCGGTGGCCACCGACAACCGCGTGCCGGGCATACGGGCTACGGGTAACGGCGGCGGCACGGCCGTGGCCGAAAAGACGCTAACCGGCGTCACGCTGAGAAGCGCGGTTCCGGTGTTCAAGACCCGCAAGAACTGGCCTGTTTTCACGCTGGAGACGGAGCACGGCTATGAAGTTACGGCAACGGCGGACCACAAGTTCTTCACTCCGGACGGGCTGGTAGAGCTTAAGGACCTGAAACCAGGAGACCCGGTCTTGATACAATCCGGCGCCGGGGCCTGGAGCCGCAATTATGACCTGCCGCCTTTTATCGCCGAGGACAAACTTAAAGCGAGAGCGGAGCGCGGCGAAGCCGTTCTCCCCAGAAAATGGTCCAGGGAACTGGGCGAACTCCTTGGGTGGCTGACGGGCGACGGCTGGGTCAGCGCCGAAACCCCTGAAGGGCGCCACGTTCCCAACTACACCATAGGCCTGATGTACGGCGACGAGGAGAAGAAAATACTTGCGCCTAAATTCAGGGCGCTTATAAAGCAGTGGACCGGCCTTGAGGGTTCCGAAATAGAACGCAACGGCACGCTGGCCCAGTACTATAAATCGGCCCTGTACTATTTCTTAAACTCGCTCGGGGTCCACGAAAAGAACGGCCTTCAGAAGCAGGTACCGGAAGCCTTGTGGAGCGCCCCGCGCGAGGCGGTACTCGGATTCCTGTCCGCGCTGTTCACTGCCGACGGCACGGTCAATGTTTCGGAGCGGATCCACTACGGCTCCATCCGGCTGGCCAACAGTTCCAGGAAACTGCTCCAGGAAGTCCAGTTGCTGCTACTGAACGAAGGGATAGTTTCCCAGCTGTATTTGCGCCGCAAAGCCGGCAAGAAGCTGATGCCCGATTCGAAAAGGAATCCCAAACCTTATTCTTTCAGCGACCAGTACGAACTTGTGATCACCCGCCGGAACCGCGCGCTTTTCCTGAAGGAGATCGGCTTCCTGACTCCCGCGAAACAGGGCAAAGCCGCTGCGTTCGAAACCACTCTTACGCGCGGAGCTTACCAGGAATCCTTCACAACCAGGGTCAAAGCGATACTCCCTGCCGGCCAGGCAGATGTGTACTGCACTACTGAGCCGGAGACGCATTCTTTGATTTCTTCCGGTGTTATAAGCGCTAACTGCGGCGAACAGCCGCTGCTGCCGTGGGAGTCCTGCAATTTGGGCTCGATCAATTTGGCGAACTACGTCAACGGCGAGATCACGCGCGGCACGGTGGACTGGGACCGCCTCGGCGCCACCGTGGTCAGCGCCATACGCTTCCTCGACAATGTCATAGAGATCAACAATTACCCGCTGACCGAGATCGAAAAGATCGCCAAGGGCAACCGCAAGATAGGCCTGGGCGTCATGGGCTGGGCCGAGACCGCCGTAAAGCTGGGCGTGGCCTACGACAGCCCCGAAGGCCTGAAGAAGGCCGAAGAGGTGATGAAGTTCATCAACGAGCGGGCCATGGCGGCCTCCGAAGAGCTGGCCCGCGAGCGCGGCGTATTCCAGAACTGGAAGGACTCGATCTACGACACCGGGAGCAAGAATTTCCGCGGCGTGGCGGCCAGGCCGCGCCACGCCTCCCGCACGACCATTGCCCCCACCGGCACCATCGCCATAGCGGCCGGCCTGCAGGGCTCGGGCATAGAGCCGTTCTTCGCCATCGCCTACACGCGCTACAACGCGCGGGCGCTGGAAGCCATAAAGAACAACCGGGACGCCGAGGCGCGCGACACCTTCTACGAGGTGAACGCCCTGTTCAAGCAGCTCGCCAAAGAGCGCAGTTACTTCGGCCTCGACGAGAAAGTCCTGTGGAAAAAGATAGAGAGCAACCACAAGGCCGTGCGCGGCATCCCGGAGATCCCCAAGGAGATCCAGGACCTGTTCCCGACGGCGCACGACGTGAGCGTGGACAACCACATCCGCATCCAGGCGGCCTTCCAGAAGCACATCGACAACGCCGTCTCCAAGACCATCAACATGCCGAACTCCGCCAAGGCGGAGGAGGTGAAGCACTGCTACCTGCTGGCCCACAAGCTGGGCTGCAAGGGGCTCACCGTTTACCGCGACGGCTGCAAGGCGCAGCAGGTGCTCAACATAGGCGCCGCCGGGCCGGCGGCCAAGGGCAAAAAAAAGAAGGCCCCGCTGCAGACCTTCGGCGTGTCGTCGGAGTATTTCCAGCTCAAGACCGGCTACGGCCCGCTGCACGTGCACATCAACTACAACGAGCACGGCCCGTACCAGGTGTTCACCAACATGCCGCCGCTGGGCACCGAGATCAGCGGCCTCACCTCGCTCATCGGCATCCTGCTCTCCAAGTACCTGGAGGAAGGCGGCGACCCGATAAAAGTGATCAAGCACCTGAACTCCGTGAAGGGCGACAGGCCCGTGGGCTTGGGCGAGAACCGCATCAACTCCGTGGCGCACGGCATCGCCGTGGCGCTGCGCAGCCATCTCAAGCGCAGCGGCATCATCGCCAGCGACGCCGAGATCAACGGCCAGGAGAAGCTCGAGCTCTGGGACGCCTCGCACACGCAGTACTGCCCCAAGTGCTACTCGTCCAATGTCAGCTTCGAGTCGGGCTGCTCGGGCCCCACCTGCCACGACTGCGGCTACTCAGAGTGCTCCTGAGGGCTCCGCACTAAACTAAGAAGGCCCCGGCAAAACCGGGGTCTTTTTAATTCCAGGCGTAATACTTTTTCCGGCCGGGCGTAATACTAGTTAGAGAGGGAGGAGGTGCTATGGAACCCGGAAACAGCGCAGCTGAAAAGATAGACGCCCTGGCGCCTCTTTGGGCCGGGCTGGATATAGCTGAAACCCCGCGGCCCGCGCAGCCCCGCGAGGCCTGCGTGATAGAGCGCTTCTACACTTGCGGCGCGGCCGCCGGGCCGGCGCGGCCGGCGGAACTGCCCGCACCGGAGAGCCTTGGATTCGCTTTATAAAACTTGAAGAAGGGAATTAACGCTCAGCCAGGTAAGCCAGGTTCCGCGCCGCCTCTCCGAAGCCCGGCGCGATCGCCAGCGCCGCTTTAAAATCAGATTCCGCGCCCGCCCTGTCGCCGCCGAGCAGGCGGCAGACGCCCCTGTCGTTAAGCAGTTTGGGATCCTTCGGCTTTTTCGCCAGCAGGCGGCTGAACGATTCAACAGCCCCCTTATACTCCCCCGCGGCCTGCAGATCCAGCGCGAACTGGTGACGGTAAGCGCCGAGTTCAGGGTGGGCGTCCAGGTATTCGCCCAGCCGGGCCAGGGCGCGCGCGTCTTTTTGACCGCCGGCCAGCCGCGCCGCCAGTTCGAAAATTTCCGGTCTCGCGGCCGCGGTCCAGCCGGCGTGTACCCTGCCGCCTGCGCGGCAGACCCGCAGCAGGGTCAGCGCGGGCTGCCCGACCGGCGCCGGGGGAACGGGGCCCTCAGCCGCGGCGGCGAAATTCAGCAGGGCCGCTTTCTCTTCCTGCGTAAAGCGTATATCCCTGCCGCTCAGCTGCCGCCAGAGCGCCTGCCAGGGCGCCGTCGGAAAGTTTTTGTTGTAGTAGCCATATGCGTATTCCAGGGGCAGATCTCCGGCGGGAATAGCGCCGGCGCAGGCTGACGACAGCAGCTCCGCCGCCAGGGCCTCACCATTAATTTCAAACTCTCCCGGCACGTTCAGCGGCAGGGCATTGGCCGGAACCGGCAGCCAGGGCGCGGCGGCGCGCAGGCGGCGCAGCAGTTCCGGACGGCGGTCGCGCGGCCAATAGCGCAGCGCGGCGGAGAGATGATGATACGAGAGATCGCCGGAACGCTTAAGGTCTTCCAGCAGCCGCGCCGAGCTTTCAGTTTTTGGGCCGCGCACCTTGAAATGATGTTCAGACATCAGCCCGGCCAGGGCTGAAAGTTCGGCGGCGGCCTCCGGGCCGCGCCCGGCGTCCAGGCGCTCCAGCGCCGCCAGGGCCAGCCGTTCAGTCTCCAGGGCGCCGGGGCCCCCGAGCGCGGTTTCGAGGAGCGGGTTTTTAAGCTCCGCCGCGCGCGCCGCGGCCAGCGCGGCCAGGCCCGGTCCGGTGCTGTCATTCCAAAGCAGGAAGTTGGCCTTTCTGCCCAGCAGCCAGGAATCTTCGGGATGCCGCTCCAGGGCAGCTTTCACGGCGGAGTACATGTCCCTGCCGCCGGCGGAATATGAGAGCAGCAGCCCTACCAGCGCCAGCCCGGCTGCCAGGAAAGCGCCGGTCAGGATCCGCGCCGGCAGCCGCAGTGCCTGCCCGGCCTCCGGCTTTACTCTGAAGATCCGGAGCAGGCCGGCCGCCGCCGGGAAGGCCAGCAGGTAAGGCAGGGGCTCGGCGTACCGGGGCTCGAAGGAGAAGACGGAATAAAAGACACCGAGGTAAAGGGCGCAGACCCCGGCCAGGCGCGCGCCAGAGCCCCGGCCTGCGGCCAGGCCGGCCAGGGCCAGGAGCCAAAGCAGGGGGTGCTGCAGCAGGAGGCGGAAAAATCTCCGGGCGGCGTCGCCGGCATAGGCGCCGGGAGAGGCGAGCATTTTGCCCGCGGCCCAGCGCAGCGCGCTGTCGCCGGGGGCCAGGCCGGCCAGGGCCCGGCAGTCGCCTTCTATGGTGTAGTCGCTGCGCTTGACCGTGCTGATAATGTTGCAGTCGGACCTGCCCCGCTCGAAGATCACGGCCTTCTTGTCTATGCTGTAGTTGGCCAGCGCCCAGGGCAGCAGCGCCGCGCCGCAGGCCGCTACAAACACCAGGGCCCGCGCCGGACGCGCGTTAGCCTTGCCGGAAAACCAGGGATGCAGGAGGACGGGCGGCAACAGGAACAGCACCGGCCTGACCAGCAGCGTCAGGCCGAAGCCGAAGCCGGCGGCGGCGTTGGCGCCCCGGCTCCCGGCGGCGCGCGCCACCCCCAGGTTGAGCGCGGCCAGCAGCGCGAAGGCATACAGCAGCTGTTCGAAATTCCAGCCGGCGTAAGGCACGGCGAGGAGCAGCGCCAGCAGGCCCGCCAGGGGAGCCCCTTCCAGGGCGCCCAGGGTGAACACTAAAAAGAAAGAGACGGCTTTCAGCCCAAAGGCGAGCGCGGCGAAAGCGCCGGGCCAGGCGTGGTGCAGGACCAGGGCCGAGGCCAGGGTGGGCGCGGGCATGGACCAGGCCGGGGAGGCGTTCTTGAGGCCGTGCAGCAGCTGCTCTCCCTTGTCCGCCATAAAAGCCAGCGACGGGCTTTGCGAGCCGGCAAGCTCGGCGGGGGACTGCAGCCAGGCGGCCAGCAGCGCGGCCGCGGCCGCCAGCCCGGGAGCAAGAAATCGATTTTTAACCGCTAGCGCCGCAAGCGCGCCGACCGCCAGGCTGATTTTACGCATAGTCTTTGCCGCCGGGGCCGCGCCGCGGCCGCAGGGGCATATAGATTCTGGAATATACCGGCCGCCGGGTTCAAGTCAGGCGGCGGCGCCCGCTTTTGGCGCCCGGTTATAGCCCCCGCGCCTTGGGCTTTGCTATCATATAATTATTGCCATATGAAAAAGGGTATTTTTATCGTCCTCGAGGGGCCGGACCGCTCCGGCAAGTCCACGCAGGCGGCGCTGCTTAAAGCCTGGCTGGAAGAGCGCGGCCGCGAGGTGCTGGTCACCCGCGAGCCGGGCGGCACCCGCCTGTCCGAGCAGATCCGCGAGATCCTGCTGGACCCGGAAAGCAATATCGAGCCGATGACCGAGCTTTTCCTCTACGAGACCTCGAGGATAAAGCACACGCTCGAAAAAATACTCCCGGCGCTGAAGGCCGGCAAGGTGATAATTTCCGACCGCTATACCCTGTCCACCACCGCCTACCAGGGCTACGGCCGCGGGCTGGACCTGAAGACCGTGGAGACGCTCAACCGCATAGCCACGCTGAACCTCAAGCCGCACCTCACGATAGTGATAGACATCCCCGACCGGATCTTTACCCAGCGGGAAAAAACCCGGCCGGGCCGCGACCGCATGGAGCGGCAGTCCGACCTTTTCCGCCGGCGCGTCAACCGCGCCTACAAACTGCTGGCCCGCAGGCCCGGCGTGACCCGCGTGGACGGCGGCCGGGACATCGAAGCCATACAGGCCGACATCCGCGCCCGCGTGGCGCGGCTGCTGAAGAAATAAGCCATGTCATTTTCCAACATCATAGGCCAGGACAAGACCATGGCGCGCCTGCGCGCCATGGCGGAGTCCGGCCGCGTGCCGCCGGCCCTCATCTTCTACGGCCCGCCCGGCGTGGGCAAGTTCCAGGCCGCGCTGGAATTCGCCAAGGCCCTGAACTGCTCCCACACCGAGCACCGCGACGCCCCCCCGGCGGCGCCGCAGCCGGACCCCGACGACCTTTTCGCCGCGGCGGCCCCCCCGCCCCCGCCGCAGCCCGAGCAGGCCCCTTTAAAAGTGCACACGGACAGGTCCGATTCCTGCGGCGCCTGCCTGTCCTGCCGCCAGGCCGCCAGCGGCGCGCACCCGGACATCCGCGTGGTGGACACGGAGATGCAGGCCGCCCTGCTCAACGAGGACGAGACCACCAACCTGAAGATAGACACCATGCGCGAAATGACGCGCTGGGCGCAGCAGAAATCCATGCTCTCGCCGTGGAAGGTCTTTGTAGTGCGCGACGCCGAAGCCATGGTGACGGCCGCGCAGAACGCCATCTTAAAGACCCTCGAGGAGCCGCCGCCGGGCACCGTGGTCATACTGACCGTTTCCCGCAAGACCTCGCTGCTCTCCACCATCCTTTCCCGCTCCTGCATAGTGGACTTCGGGCCGCTGCCGCGCGCGGCGCTCAGGACCCTGCTGGAAGCGCAGGGCGCCGACCCCGGCCAGGCCGCCTCCCTGGCGGCGCTGGCGAGCGGCTCGCTGGAAAAGGCCGCCGAGGCCGCCGCTTTCCTCAAGCGCGTTTCGGCCCTGCGCCCCGGCGATCCCGCCCGGGCCTTCAAGTTCGCCGCGGGCCTGCCGCGCGACAGCCATAAAGCCCGCGAGGAAGTGAAGACGCTGCTGGACCTGCTGCTGGCGAAGGCCCGGCTGGCCTGGCGCTCCGCCGGGGGCCCGGCCAAGGCGCGCCTGACGCAGCTGCTGCGCCGCACGCTGGAGTACCGCCGCATGGCCGAGCGCAACGTTTCCTACCTGCTGCTCCTCGAGACCGCCCTGCTGGAGGGCGAGCGGGCCGGGCTAAAGCTGGAAGACCTGGTAAGACCCGACTGACCGCCCGATGAGGACGAAGAAGTTTTACATCACCACCCCGCTGTATTGCGTCAGCGGCAAGCCGCATTTGGGCCACGCGTATACCACGCTGGCGGCCGACATACTGGCCCGCCACCTGCGGACCAGGGATATCCCGGTGCATCTCCAGACCGGCACCGCCGAGCACTGCCCCGACATTGAGGAGATAGCCAAAGGGCGGAACATGGCGCCCGGGGACTGGTGCGGCGCCGTCTCCGCCGATTTCCGCGCGCTCTGGAAAACGCTCAACATTGAATACGACCAGTTCATCCGCACCTCCGACCCCGCCTGTACGGACGGAGTGCAGGCCGCTTTCGAGAAACTGCTTAAGAGCGGCGACATACGCAAAGGCCCTGCCCCCGGGCGATATTGCCCCGCCTGCGAAACTTTTTACGACGAGGCGGAGCTGAAGGGAAAGAACTGCCCGGTGCACGGCAGGCCCGCGGAGCAGGTCGGCGGGGAGGCCTATTTTTTCAGGCTGTCCGGGCATGAAGGCGCGCTCCTGCGGCATTACGCAAAGCACCCGGACTTTCTCTCCCCCCCGGGCCGCGCGCAGGAACTGGTGAATTCGGTAAAGGCCGGCTTGAAGGACATCTCCGTCGCACGCCCCGGAACAGCCTGGGGCGTGCCGGTAAGGTCCGACCCGGGGCACACGGTCCACGCCTGGTTCAGCGCGCTGCTGAACTACGCCGCCGGCCCGGGCTACAACCCGGACCGCGGCTCGCAGGATTTTCAAAGCCTTTGGCCCGCCGACGTGCACCTGGCGGGCAGGGGCAGCTTCCGCCTGCACGGCGTGATCTGGCCCGCCCTGCTGCTGTCGCTCGGCCTGGAACTGCCGCGCAAGGTTTACGCGCACGGCTGGTGGACGATAAACGGCGGCAAGATGTCGCGGTCGAAGGGAAACTTCATACAGGCCGAGGACGTTGTGCGCGACTACGGCGTGGACGCGCTGCGCTATTTCCTCTTCAGGGAAGTGCCGTTCGGCGAGGACGGGGAGTTCTCCGCGGAGGCGCTGAGGCGGCGCTACAACGCCGACCTCGCCGGCGAGCTGGGACGGCTCTGCTCCCGGGTGATGACCCTGGCGGGCAAGTACCTGGAACACCGGCTGCCGCGCAAGCCGGAAGGCTCGGAAATTTTCAAAGAGCTCTCGGCCTGGACGCAGGAGATACACCGCAGCACGGAGGCGCTGCGGTTCAGCGACGCGCTTGAGAGTATCTGGCGGGCAGCGGGGCGCCTGAACCGTCTTATCGACGAGAAAAAACCGTGGGAAATGGAAAAGAAGGAGCCCGCCGCCCTCAGGCCTTTCCTGAATGAAATGGTCTGGTGCCTGCGCCTCGTCGCCGGCTGGCTGGACCCGTATATGCCGGACACGGCCAGCAAGATGCACCTCCAGCTGGGAGTGGGCATGACCCCGGGAGGCGTGGAACCGCAGAACTTACCGGCGCTTTTCCCGCGCAAGCACGACGGCAAGCCCGGGGATCCCCTGCACAACTGACGCGGCGCGGAAACAAAAAAGCCCGGGAATATTCCCGGGCTTTTTTATTTTCAGGGCCGCGGCTCAGGCCGTTTTAGGCTTGCCCCGGAGCGCGTTGTAGATCCCGCCCAATATGCCCGACAGCGCGTAGATGGAGAAGAACACGAACAGCGCGTCCTGCGGGTAGGCCACTATCAGCGACAGCACGGCGGTGACCAGCAGTATCCCCTTCATGGAGTTCAGCTTTACCATGTCGCCCTTGAAGGCGGCGTAGGGGGCGTTGGAGACCATCAGCAGGGCCAGCGTCACGACGATAAAAGGCATGCTGGCCAGGACGACGGGCATCTGCGACATCACCTGCGGGATGCTGCGCGTGCCGCCCTCGCCTTCGAACTGCATGTAGGCGAGCACGAAGGAGATGATGACCCCGGCGGCGCCCGGTATGGGCAGGCCCTCGAAATAATCCTTGTCGCTGCCGCCGAAATGGGACCTGACATTGTAGCGGGCCAGGCGCAGCGCGCCGCAGAGGACGTACAGGAAGGACACCGGGTAGCCCCACATGCCGTAATCCTTCAGCACCAGCTTGTACATCAGGTAGGCGGGCGCGATGCCGAACGAGATCCAGTCGGAGAGGGAGTCTATCTCCACGCCGAAGGAGCTCTCGCCGTGCACCAGCCGCGCCACGCGGCCGTCGAGCATGTCCATCACGTAGGAAACCACTATGAACCAGGCCGACTGCACGAACTTGCCCTCGGAGGCCAGCAGGATGGCGAAGAAGCCGAAGGCCATGTTGGCGATGGTGAAGATGGACGGCAGCACCACGGCGCCGGTCTTCTTCAGCTTGGCCATGTCTATGCGCTTTTTTTCCTGTATATCTTCCATTTAAGATCCCCTTACCAGAGGGCCAGCACGGTCTCGGCGCCGGCCACCTTGTCGCCGGGCTTCACCAGCACGCGGACGCTCTCGGGCAGGTAGACGGCCACCTGCGAACCGAAATAGATCATGCCGACGCGCTCGCCCTGGCGCACGGCCTGGCCTTCCTTGACGTAGCAGGCTATGCGGCGCGCTATCGAGCCGGTGATCTGCTCAATCTCCACGAAGCGGCCGTACTCGCCGCCTATGCGGATGAGGTTGCGCTCGTTGTCGGCGGCCTCGGGCTTGTAGGCGATGGCGAACTTGCCCTTGGTGTAGAGCGTCTTCTCCACTTTGCCCTCCATCGGGGCGCGCTGCACGTGCACGTTGAGCACCGACAGGAAGATGCGCACCACGGTGATGCCGGGGGTTCCCTCGTTCTGCACGCTCATCACGGTGCCGTCGGCGGGGCAGGCGATCTCGCCGGGGGCGAAGACCTTGTCGCGTTCGGGGTCGCGGAAGAAGTAGGCCGAGAAGCCGCCGAAGGCCAGGCCCAGGAACATGATGGCCATGCCGGTGTCCCTGCACCAGACCATCACCACGCCGCCTATGGCCGCGGCCAGCACTCCCCCGGCTATCAGTTTAATCCCCGCAGGCGCAAATCCCATGTTGTCCTCCAGTAAAATCAGCTCTGAAATTTATGGGCAAGGCGGGACTCGAACCCGCACGGCCTTGCGGCCAACTGATTTTAAGTCAGTCGCGTCTACCAGTTCCGCCACAAGCCCTGAAAACCGATACAACTTCATTATTCTACAAATTTTATCGGGTTTCCTTGCGGAGCTCGGAGTCGGCCAGGCGCTGGAAGGTCTCGCAGTTCATAGTCTTTATGCCCTCGGCGGCGGCGCGGTCGCGCAGGCCGTTGTCCGAGGTGACGATTATGGCGCGGATGCCTTCCGTCTGCATGAAATAGCCGCGCTCGGCCAGCATCTCGTCGGCGGGCTCGGACTCGCTGTAGTAGACCGTTATCGAAGGGCCGGAGGCCGCGGGCTTGCGCCAGGGCCCGTCGAAGACCACGCGGAAGCAGGAGGCGCGCAGCGTCTCCGTGCGGGCGGCCTCGCACAGCCAGGAGAGGAACTCGCGCTCCAGCTCGTCGGGCTTGGCGCCGGAGGAGCGCTCCCAGAAGCGCAGGGAGAAGTTGGAGCCGTCTATCAGGTAGACGGTGGGCTTGGCTGAAAGTCTTTTCATTTGGCGGCGGGCTTGGAGATCTCGACTACCGTTATCGTGCGGAGCTGGCGCGCCAGTTTGAGGCCCAGCTGCCGCTGCAGCAGCGCGTCTATGGCCTTCGGGTCCTCGGTGGCCAGCTCGAACTCGTATTCGTAAGGGCCGCTCTCTTTGGTTTCGTCCAGCACGGGCTCCCGCAGCACCTCTTTCAGCCGCGAGGCCAGCACGCCAAAGCCGGAGCCCTTCACCTGCAGCACGGCGCCGTTGAGCTCGGCGCCGCCGTATTCCCGGCGCTCTTTGACGTTTATGGGCCCGCCGGGCATTTTCTTGAGGACATATACTTCGCCCTCCCGCTCGGCCTTGCTAACCTTCAGCCCCAGCGAGGACTCGAGCCCTTTCAGGAAAAAATCTTTTTTTTGGCCGGCGCGGGCGACCGGCAGGCGGAAGCGGATGTCGTAGGAAGCGGCCAGCTCGGCGGCGGCGGAGGGCTTGATCTCGAACCGGTCCACCTCTCCGTAAAGCCATTCCAGCGCGTATTCGAGCGACATCCCGGAGGCGGTCAGCGAGGCCGGGCCGTACTGCGCGGTGCCGGAATGCGCCTCGGAGCGGGCCAGGTAGAATTCGGCCAGCGCGGCGCCGGTGGAAAGGACCGGCTCTTTAGTTTCCTTGGGCGTATACTGGCCGGCCAGCAGCTCCATTATGGTTTCCGCCTCCAGCTCTCCGCGGGGAAAGCCGGCCACCCGGCCGTCGCGGCCTATCAGCACCGTATGCGGCCTGCCGTAAACCCTGAAGGCCTTGAAGACCGCGGCGGTGGCCTCCGGGGCCACCCAGCCGTCCAGGCGGTTGGCCTTCAGGAACTCGCGCACGTCTTCCTCGCTCTCGTCGGTGATATGGATAAAGACCACCGGCTTGCCGCGGAACCGCTCGGCCAGCTGGTTCAGCTTCGGGATATAGTCCACGCAGGGCTCGCACCAGGTGGCCCAGAATTCCAATACCACCACCTTGCCGTCCAGCCCTTCCCAGTCCCGCAGTCCGGAGACGGGGGCGTTGATCAGTTTATTAAAGTTCACGGCGGGGGCGGGGAGCCCCTTTTTGGCCAGGGCCGGCCGCTCTTCAGGCTTGGCCGAGCAGGCGGCGAACGCCAGCAGGAGCAGCGGCAGCAGGAGTTTTTTCATGCCTTTATGCCCAGGGCCAGGCCTTCCCCGGTCGGGATCACGGAGGCGGAGACAAAGCGGTCGGAGTCGAAGAGGACGTGGAAGAACTCGCGCATAGCGCGCGCGCCGGCGTTTTCGGCCGCTTCCCCGCCTTCGGCGCAGACCCTGCCCTCGAAGAAAGCCCCGCCCGCCAGCACCAGGCCGCCGGGCCTGAGGTTGGCCGCGGCCCAGCGCAAATAGGCCGGGTAGCTTTCCACGTCGGCGTCTATATAGCAGAGGTCGTAAGGGCCCAGTTTGGCCAGCGTCTTGAGGCTCTCCTGGGCGGGCCCTTCCATTATAGTGACCTTGCGCGACAGCGAGGAGGCCTCGATGCCGTCCTTGGCCGCGTTCACGCAGGCCGGGGCTTGCTCCAGGGAGTAGAGGCGCGCGCCCTCCGGCAGGCCGCGGGCCAGCCAATGGGCGGAGTAGCCGTAAAGCGAACCTATCTCTACCGCTTTTTTTGCGCCGGACAGCCGCGCCAGGGTTTCCAGCAGCTTGCCCTCCAGGGCCGAGACGGCGGCGCCCCTGACGCCGGCCGCCTGCATGGCCGCTATAACATGCGCGGCGTAGCCTTCGTCGGCGGAGGAGAGCGAGGAGAAATAAGCGGCAAGCTCTGGCGTGTGGTATTTCCCGGAGAATAAGTTTATTTTTTCTTTGTTCATACTGTTAAAGGGGCTGGCGGTGCAGGGTGACGCCGTAGCGGCGGCCGTCGGCGCCGGCGCCGGCGCACATCAGGACGGGGAAAGGGGCGAAATCGGCCGGGTTGAGCGCGGCGGCGCAGAAGGCGCCGGCCGGCCCGGACAGGGTGACCTGGGCCTGGAAATAGCGCCCGGCGCAGTTGCCCGCCCCGCCATAAGGGCAGACGGCGTAAAATTTCAGGGCGGCGGTCAATTCACCCCCGCCCGGCAGCAGCAGCCGCTCCGTGCGGCCGGCCGTCGCGGCCTCGCCCGGGGCAGAGGGCAGGGCCAGGCGCAGCGAAACCGGCAAATTGCGCGCGCCGGGCGCCGGCAGCTGGCAGGAGGGCCCAAAGCAGTCCTGGGTCCAGGCCGAGAGGTATCCGGCCAGCTCCAGTTCCGGCTCCCCTGACGCCGCGGCAAGCGGCTGGGCCAGCAGGGCGGCGATAATAAATATAATTTTCATTCGGCAGTATATTTTACAAAATATACGGCCGCGCACGTTTTCTTTTGCTTTCTTTTGCCCTCTTATGCTATATTTCAGTATCTATGGCGACCCAAAACATCAAGTTCGGCACCTCCGGTTGGAGGGCTGTAATAGGCGAAGATTTCACAATTGCGAGCCTGCGCCGCGTGGCCCACGCCGCGGCAGAGCACGTTAAAGAGAACCGCGACTACGGCTACAAGGGCGAGGAATTCCTGCTCAGCCTGAAAAAAACCGGCAAGCCGGCCCCCAAGACGGCCAGGATAATAATCGGCTACGACACCCGCTACATGTCCGAGGATTTCGCGAAGATCGCGGCTGAGGCCATAGCCGCCGAGGGCATCACCGCCGTCATCTCCAGCGCCGAAGCCCCCACCCCGGTGGTGGCCTGGGAAGTGCTGCGCCACGACGCGTCCGGCGGCCTGACGCTGACCGCCAGCCAGAATCCCCCGCATTACAGCGGCATCAAGTGGACGCCCTACTGGGGCGGCCCCGCGCTGCCGGAGATCACCGCCGACCTGGAAGCCCGGGTGCAGGCCCTGACCATCGCCGAAGTGGAAAAACTCATTCCTTTCGAGCACGGCGTCACCGCCGGCATCATAAAGGTTGAGGATTTCCGCGAAGACTATTTCAAACAGCTGGAGTCCCTGCTGGACCTGGGCGCCATAAAGAAAGCGGGGCTCAAGATAGCGGCCGACGCCGTGAACGGCGCGGCCCGCGGCTACCTGCGGCCCATGCTCGAGAGGGCCGGCGCCAAGGTGACCGGCCTGCGCGAGGAACGCGACGTGCTGTTCGGCGGGCGCTCGCCCGACACGGGCGAAGAGAACCTGAAAGGCCTGAAGGAAGCCGTGGTGAAGGGCAAGCTGAACCTGGGCCTGGCCTGCGACGGCGACGGGGACCGCTTCGGCGTGATAGATTCCGACGGCACCTGGATCTCCCCGAACCTGGTGCTCGGCCTGGCGCTGGAACACCTGGTAAAGAACCGCGGGCTGAAGGGCAAGGTGGCCCGCTCGGTGATGACCTCCCATTTTACGGACGCGATAGCCAAGAGCCACGGGCTGGAAGTGCGGGAGACCGCCGTGGGCTTCAAGCACGTCGGCAACCTGCTGCGCACCGGCCAGTACCTGATCGGCGGCGAGGAGTCGGGCGGCCTGTCCATCATGAACCACGTCCCCGAGAAGGACGGCATCCTGGCCTGCATGCTGATGGCCGAGATGGTGGCCTACGAGCGCAAGCCGATCAAGAAGATCCTGGCGGAGCTCAACAAGAAGGTGGGCACCTTCACCAATACCCGGCTCACGCTGCAGCTCGACAAGAACGTGCACATGGAATTCCTGGTGGAGAAACTCAAGCTGAACCCCCCGCTGAACCTCGGCGGCAACTCGGTCTGGCGCATAGACCACACCGACGGCTTCAAGTTCATCATGAAGGACGGCAGCTGGCTGGGCCTGCGCCCCGCCGGCCTCACCGACCCCACGGTGCGCCTCTACGCGGAGGCCTCCACCCCGCAGAAGATAGCCGCGCTCTGCGAGGCCGGCAGGAAGATAGTCAGCGGTAAATTTTAGGCCCCGGGCGCCGCTTAAGGCGCCGGACCCAGGAGAAAAAAACAAATGGAAGCAAAAATAAAGAAAATTACAGCCAGGGAAATACTGGACTCGCGCGGGTTCCCCACCGTGGAAGCCGACGTGCTGCTGACCGACGGCTCTTTCGGCCGCGCGGCCGTGCCGAGCGGCGCCTCCACCGGCACGCACGAAGCGCTGGAAATGCGCGACGGCGGCAAGCGCTACCTCGGCAAGGGCGTCACCAAGGCCGTCGAGAACGTGAACAAGGCCATCGCGGCCGAGATCACCGGCCTGAAGGCCGACCAGATCAGGATCGATGAGATGATGATAAAGCTCGACGACACGCAGACCAAGAGCAAGCTGGGCGCCAACGCCATCCTCTCCGTCTCCATGGCGCTGGCCCGCGCCGGCGCGGCGAACGCCAAGCTGCCGCTCTACGCCTACATCCGCAAGGCCTACGGCCTCAAGCACAAGGACTTCATCATCCCCGCCCCCATGATGAACATCATCAACGGCGGCAAGCACGCGGACTCCGGCATCAACATCCAGGAGTTCATGATCGTGCCCACCGGCGCGCCGCATTTCTCCGACGCCATCCGCATGGGCTGCGAGATCTACCACACGCTCAAGAAGGTCCTGGCCAAGGCCGGCTACAGCACCTCCGTGGGCGACGAGGGCGGCTTCGCCCCGAAGATCTTCACGCACGAGTCGGTGCTGGAAACCATCTGCAACGCCATCAAGGAAGCCGGCTATACCTTCAAGGAAGTGCAGATAGCCCTCGACTCCGCCGCCAGCGAGTTCTTCCAGAACGACCGCTACGTGTTCGAAGGCTCCAACCTGACCTACCAGGACATGACGGCCAAATACGCCGAGTGGCGCAAGCATTTCCCGCTGATCTCCTACGAGGACCCGCTCGCCGAAGACGACTGGGAAGGCTGGGACCACCTGTCGAAGAACCTGTGCAAGAAGGCCCGCGTGGTGGGCGACGACCTGTTCGTCACCAACCCCGAGCGGCTCAAGAGGGGCATAGAGGAAGGCGTGGCCAACTCCATCCTGATAAAGCTTAACCAGATAGGTTCGCTGACCGAGACCGTGCGCGTGATAGAGCAGGCCCACAAGGCCGGCTATACTACCGTTATTTCGCACCGCTCCGGCGAGACCGAGGACTCCTTCATAGCGGACCTGGCGGTGGCCACCAACGCCGGCGCCATAAAGACCGGCGCGCCGTGCCGCTCCGAGCGCCTGTGCAAGTACAACCAGCTCATCCGCATCGAGGAAGAGCTGGGCAAGAAGGCCAAGTACGCCAAGGACATGGTCTTCAAGTTCAAGTAAGGAGCGCCGGAAAGAAGCCCCGTCCGCCTCATAACGGACGGGGCTTTTTTACAGAAGAGACATGAAACCCCTGCGCTTTAGATTCAACCTGAAATACCTGCTGATCGCGGCGGTGCTGGCCGTGCTGCTGGGCAACAGCGGCTTCCGCTCGATGGTGAAGAATTACAGGGAATACCGCCGCCTGAACACGGAGAAGGCCAGGCTGGAGGCCCAGCGCCTGGACCTGGAGAAACAGCTGAAAGAGCTGGGAGACAAGCCGGCCAGGGAACAGGCCGCCCGCAAAGAGCTCAGCATGCTCCGCCCCGGCGAGACCGAGTACCGCTTTCCCCCTCCCGCGGAGACCGACAAATGAAGACGAAGCAGTTCAAGCTGGGCCCGATGGATAATTTTTCCTACCTTGTCTGGGACGAGGATACCAGGGACGCCGCCGTGATAGACCCGGCCTGGCAGCCGGAGAAGCTCACCGAATTCATAAAAAAGGAGCAGTTGAACCTTCACTGCGTGCTGCTCACCCACGGCCATCCCGACCACATCAACGCGGTGAATGCCTTCGCCGGCGGCGAAAAGGAAGTCCCGGTCTATCTCAACGAGGCCGACTATTTCATGCTGGAGGCCAGGCCCGCCGGCCTCAAGACCATCGCCGACGGCGAGCAGGTGCAGGCCGGCTCGCTGAAACTGGGCGTTATGCAGACGCCGGGCCATACCCCCGGCTCGGTCTGCTTCACCGGAGAAGGAGCGGTCTTCACCGGCGACACGCTGTTCATAGGCGAATGCGGCCGCGTGGACCTGCCCGGCTCCAGCGCGGAGGCTCTCTACGACAGCTTCGTAAAACTGGCGGCCCTGCCCGACGCCGCGGCGGTTTATCCCGGGCATTCCTACAACGGGGATACCTCCACCTTCGGCGTGCAGAAGGAATACAACCTCTACCTGAAGCTGGCCCGGCAGGGCAGGCGCGCCGACTTTTTGCTGGCGGTGGCGGGATGAAGGGCTGGGCGGCGGTCTCCGATTTCGACGGGACGATCACCCTGCGCGACGTGGGCGACCATTTGCTGCTGCATTACGGCTTCGCCGACAGGAAGACGATAGAGGAATCTTATTCGCTGAAGGTGAAGGTGGAGGACTTCATGAAGAAGGCCTTCGCCGGGGCCGCCCTTTCGGAAGAAGTGATAGCGGATTTCGTCCGCAAGAAGGTCAGGACCAGGCCGGGCTTCAGGGAGTTCATCCTTTTTTGCGAGGCCGGCGGCGTGCCCTTCGAAATCGCCAGCGGCGGCGTGGACCTTTACGCCGACCCTTTCTTCAGGAAGCACGGGGTAGAAGTTAAATCCTTCTTCGGCAAAGCGAAAGTGGTGAAAGGCGGCATAAGGATAACCTACCCGTTCCTCCGGCGCACCAATTTGAGCGCCTTCAAGGCCTCCAGGGTGGCCCGCTTCCAGCGCGCCGGGCGCAAGGTGGTCTTCTTCGGGGACGGTCCCAACGACCTGAAGGCCGCCTGCCTGGCCGACAAGGTCTACGCGGCTGGCCGCCTGCTGAAGCTGTGCCGGGAGCGCAATATCCCCGCGGAGCCCCTGGTCAGCTACGCGCGCGCGGCCGCCTTCATAAGAAAGAACGCCTGATCCCTGTTCCCTGTTTCCCTATGCACCCTGTAATTTTCCAGCTCGGTTCCTTCAAACTCCCCGCCTACGGCCTGCTGGTGGCCTGCGGCTACCTGGCGGCGATACTCTACGTCTTCCGCAAAGCCGGGGCGGCCGGCTTCAAGAAAGACGATCTCTCCGACCTGGTCTTCTACACCGTGATAAGCGGCATGCTGGGGGCCAAGCTCTTTTACGCGTTCACCTACTGGCAGGAACTCGGACCTGATTTCCTGGCGCGCGCCCTGTACCTGCTGCGCAGCTTCCAGTACGGCTTCGTCTTCTACGGCGGGCTGATCTTCGGCGCCGGGGCTTTCTTCCTGGAGGCGCGCCGCCGCAAGCTGCCCGTCCTGAAAGCCGCGGACCTGTTCGCCCCGGCGCTGGCGCTGGGCCACGCCTTCGGCCGGATAGGCTGCTTCCTGGCCGGCTGCTGCCACGGGGGGCCAACGGCCTGCGCGCTCAGCGTCACCTTCACCGACCCGGGAGCCGAGGTGAGCCCGCTCCTGCTGGGCGTGCCGCTGCACCCGGCGCAGCTCTACGAGGCCGCCGGCAACCTGCTGATCTTTTTCGCGCTGAACGCGGCCCTGCCGCGCTCCCTGTCGGGCAAACTGAAGCCCGGCACCCTGGCGGCGCTTTACGCGGCCCTCTACGCCGCGCTGCGTTTCGGAGTGGAATTCCTGCGCGGCGACGACCGCGGAGCTCTGCGCCTGGGCCTGTCCCCGGCGCAGCTTATTTCGGCGTCGGTGTTCCTGGCGGCGCTGGCCGCCATCTTCGCGCTAAAGGCAAACTATGAAAAAAAATAAACTGGTTTATTCCGGGCTCCCGTGCCGGCTCGACGTGTTCCTGGTAGAGACGGGCGAAAACTTCTCCCGCTCCTTCGCCCGCAAGCTGGCGGAGCAGGGGCTCGCCACCGTGAACGGGGAGCAGAAGCGCCCCTCCTTCCTGCTGGGCGACGGCGACGTGGTGGAGGTGGCCGGCCTGAACGCGGGCAAGGCGCAGGGCGCCGGCTTCGAAAGCCTGGTGATCTTCGAGGACAAGCACTTCCTGGCCGTGGAGAAGCCGGCCGGCGTGGCCGTGCATCCCAATTCCCCCGGCTGGGAGACCAACCCTAGCGCCACTTTGATCGGCGAGCCGACGCTGGTCTCCATGATCTTCTCGGCGCGGCCCGCCATGGCCAAGCCCGGCATAGAGCGGCTCGGCCTGGTGCACCGGCTGGACCGCGACACCAGCGGGCTGATGCTGCTCGCGAAAACCGAGGAGGCCCAGCAGACGCTGAAGGAAGGCTTCCGCGAGCGCCTGATGGAGAAGACCTATATAGGCGCGGTGGGCGGCATCCCCGCCAAGAAGCACGGCCTTATCGACGCCCCCATAGGCCGCGCCAGCGGCTACAAGAAGATCAAGGTCTGGGAATACGGCCGCGAGGCCGTGACGGAATACACGGTCAAAGAGAAGGGCAAGAACTGCGCGCTGCTGCACATCCACCCCATGACCGGCCGCACCAACCAGATCAGGATACACCTGGCCCATATCGGCCACCCGATCATGGGCGACAAGCTCTACGGCGGCCCCGACGCGCAGCGCATGCTGCTGCACTCCTTCAGCCTGGTTTTCAGCCACCCGGTCACAGGCAAGGAGACCAGGCTGGAATCCCCGCTCCCGGAGGATTTCAAGGCAGCCTGGAAGGCCGTTAAGAAGCTTTAATCCGGCCGCGGCGCAACCGTTGCGAAGGCCCGCGCGTATTGATATAGATGGGCGACAACGACAAGGAACTGCTGGGCCGCTGCCTGGCCGGCGACAATGACGCTTTCGGCGGCATCGTCGACGCCTACCAGGACAGGATCTACAGCTTCGCCCTCCGGCTGCTCAAGGACCCCGCGGCCGCCGAAGAGGCGGCGCAGGGGGCTTTCGTAAAGGCCTTCGGCGCCTTGCATTCCTATAATATAGCCCAGCCTTTCTCCCCCTGGCTTTTCCGCATAGCCCACAACGCCTGCATGGACGCCCTGCGCGCCGGCGGCAAAACCGTTTCCATGGACACCGAGGATTTCCCCGACCTGCCCGACGGCGAGCGCCGCGTGGACGAGACCGTCAGCGACGCCCTGGACGCCGAGCGCATAGAGGCCCTGCTGGCCTCCCTCCCTTTAATTTACAGCGAAGCCCTGCTGCTGCAGTACCGCGAGGACCTGGGCCCGGCCGAGATCGCCCGCGTCATGGGCGTGCCGGAGGGCACGGTGAAGGCCCGCCTCTTCAGGGGCCGGGAACTTATAAAGGAGAAGCTCTCCTCGAACGCAACCGTTTGAGGGAGCACCGCGTATTATGGATATGGGAACCGGACACAAGGACAGGATAGCGGCGGCCATAGCGGCCCTGCCCCACAGCTCCCCCTCGGCGGGGTTCAAAGGGCGGGTGCTGGCGGCCATAGCGGCGCAGGCCGCCGCCGATGCCAGGCTGGGGTGGGCCCTGAAGGGCCTGGCGGCGCTGACCGTTTCCTGGGCTGGGCTGCTGAGCCTGGCCGCGGCCGGCCCGCTGTACCGCTTCGCCGCCGACTACGCGCCGCTGGCCCTGGAGCCGGGCGGGATTTCACAGTTAGTGAAGATCCTCGGCGCGCGCGCCGCCCTGCTGGCCGGCAAGCTGTCGGCGTCGGTTTCTTTAGCCCGGGAACTGGGGGCAGCGGCCCTGGCGTACCTGCCGCCGGCCCACGAGATAGCGATAGCGGCGCTCCTCAGCGCCGCGGTTATAAGGATGGCGACCGTCCGCGGGACCGCCGCCCAGAGGATCTAACGGAGGAACTATGAAGATGAATATGAAAAAATTAGCGCTCGCTTACCTGGCGTCGCTGCTGGTGATGGGCGGAACCGCCTGGGCCCGGCAGCCCGAGGTTAAGCACGAAGACATCATGGTGGCCAAGGGCCAGACCCTGAACGGCGATATCGCCACGGACAAGTCCATCACGGTGGAAGGTACCCTCAACGGCGACGCCACCGCGCTGGGCGGCGGCACGGTGACTGTCGCCGGGGAAATAACCGGCGACCTGGTCTCCATGGGAGGTCCTGTCCTTATCCCCGGCCGGGTGCGCGGGGACGTGTCCAGCATAGGCGGCCCCGTGGACGTGAGCGGCAGGGTGCATGGAAACCTCTCGGCCGTAGGCGGCAAGGTGACGCTCTCCGGCGAAGGCCAGGTGGACGGGGAAATCTCGGCGCTCGGCGGCGGTGTGGACAAAGGGCCCAAAGCGGTACACCGCGGCACGGTGAACTCTTTCAGCGCCGACGCGCTCAAGGGCACCCTCGCCGGCGCGCTGCGCACGGCCCGTTCGGCGGCCCGCTCCGCCTCGGGCATTCATCCCGGGCCGAACGATCCCCGCAACTGGCGCACCGACAGTTATTCCTTCAAGGGCAACCTCTCCGACCTGGGCGGCATGAACTCCGGCAACTTCAAGATATTCGGCGGGCTGATGGCCGCCTGGCTGGCCGCCATCCTGCTGATACTGGCCGCTGAAGTGCTGCTGGTGACGCTGCCCGCGATCTTCTTCCCGGACAACGTGCAGAAGGCCAGGGCCGCCATAAACGGCGACCTCTGGAAAGCCTGCGCGATAGGCGCCCTCATGCTGGTGGGCCTCTTCCCCGGGCTGCTGCTGATGGTGGTCTCCATACTAGGCATCCCGCTGGTGCCTTTCGCCCTGATCCTGTTCGCGGCGGCCGGGCTGCTGGGGCTCAGCGCCTTCAGCCTGCTGCTGCAGGAGAGGTTCTTCGTGGGCCTGAAGAAAGCCGGCCCCGCCTCCCTGCCCGCCCAGGCCGCGACCGGGGCGGCGCTGCTGGCCGCGCTGTTCTTCTTCGGCAAGCTGATCCCGATCATCGGCGGGGCGCTCTCCGCGGCCGCGGTCATGATCCTGGCCTTCGGGGTAATGACGGGCCTGGGCGCGGCGTGGATGACGCGCATGGGCACCCGGCCCTTCGCGCCGGCCGCCCTGCCCGCCGCGCCGGCGACTCCGCCCGCGGCTCCGGCGGCGGCGGTGACCCCGCCCCCCGCGCAGTAAGCGGCGCAGACAAAAGAAGGAGCCTCCCGCAGGGGAGGCTCTTTTTTTGCGCCAGGCTTGTTTAGAACTTAGAGACCGAGGCGAAGACCCTGAAGTCGAGGCGCGGAAAAAGGTTGTTCTGCCGCTCCAGCGCCGCGAGCGCGGCCTCGTCTATCTTTTTCTCTATGACTTCCCCGAGCAGCCGCACGGCGTTGGCGGCGTGGTCTTCCAGCCGGCCCTTGGCGTAGGCGGCGTGGGAGCCGATGTAGAGCAGGAAGGCCCAGTCCGACGACTGCGCCAGCAGCGTCTCGCGCGCGGCCTGGTTGAGTGCGCGCAGGCACAGGCTGTTCAGGTCCTGGTTGCGGAAGCGGTTGGCCGTCTCTATCATCTTGTCGGTGGCCGCGTAGACGGCGGGGTAGATGAAATCGTTGGTCTCGTTCACCCAGGGGTCGAAGTAGCCGTTCTCCCCCCACGACGAGATGCCAGGGGAGATCTCGCCCGGCTCCTGGCAGGAGTTGAGGTACTCCGTCGGGGTGACGAACTGCAGCGGCAGGCGCTCCTGCCTTATCCTGCGGATCACGGCCTCCAGGAAGGCGGGGCCCTCGAACCACCAGTGGCCGAACAGCTCCGCGTCGTAGCAGCTGACTATCAGCGGGCGGGCGCCGCGGGCGGCGTAAAAATCGTCGGTCTGCTTCATGCGCCGCTCCAGGAAATCGGCGGCGTGCGCCTCCACCCTCTCCAGCGCGGCGTCGGGATCGTAATACTGCTTGGCGGAAAGGTCGGCCCCGGCGTCGGTAATGCGGTGGTACTTCAGCCCCAGGGGCCGGCGGGCGCCGTCGGAGCCGAGGTAGGGGCGGAGATACTCCAGGTCCCCGTCGAAGCCGAGGTCGCGGTAAAATTCGCGGTAGGCCGGGTCGCCGGGATAGCCGAACCTGGCGCTCCAGACCTCGCGGGAGCTGGCCGCGTCGCGGGCGAAAAGCCCGAGGCCGTTGGAGGTGCGGTAAGGGGAATAGACGCCGTTGGGCGCCTGCGCGCCGGCGGCTTCCACGGCGTGGGATTCGGCGAAGGTGTAGCTGAAGCCGGAAAGCTTCAGGTAGGAATTCAGCCGCGGCTCGTAGGCGCATTCGGGCAGCCAGAAGCCGGAGGGCTTGCAGTTGAACCTGTCCTCGTAGTCCTCGGCCGCCACGGCCAGCTGGGCGCGCACGGCCTCGGGGCGCGTCAGCAGCGGCAGCACGGCGTGCGTGGCCGCGGTGGTGATGATCTCTATCTGCCCGGCGTGCTGCAGGGCCTTCAGGGGGGTTATCAGGTCGCCGCTGTATTTATGCAGCAGCTCGGCGGCCTCGGAATAAAGCTCGTGGTAAAGCTGGACGGGCCGCAGCAGCGCCGGGTCGTCCTTGGCGCGCTCGAGCTCCTTGCCGATCAGCTCCAGGCGGGACTCCACGTAAAGCACCAGCTTGGCCTCGAGCGCCTCGTTCTCCAGCATCGCGCCCAGCGTCGGGGAGATTGAAACGGCCACGCCGGGCCTTATGCCCTCGCCGGCCAGCCGCTCCAGCACCGAGATCAGCGGGACGTAGGTTTCCACCACGGCCTCGAAGAACCAGTTCTCCTCCAGGAAGGCGGAGTCCTGGGGATGGTTCACGTACGGCAGGTGCGCGTGAAGCACGAACATCAGCGAGCCGCGCTGGGCCATTACGCACCCCTCCGCGCGCCGGTCACGGCTGCACCCGCTTGTGAAATTCCATGCTGGCGTAAGCCCTGTCGGCTTCCGCGCCGGCCCGGACCGGGGCTGCCGCCTGGTTGGACTCCAGCAGCTTTTCCCAGGCGCCGTTGCGCAGCGCGTAGAGCGCCGCCTCGCAGTTGCCGCCGCGTTCGGGCACGGGCACGTAGGCGCGGCCGGCCTGCCACTGCGCCTTGTGGGCCGCGGCGTGTGTTTTGTCGTCGCAATAGGAAAGCCTCAGCTCGATCTCGGGGGCGAAGGCGGCGGCCTGGAAAGCCTCGGCGCGCCCGGCGGAGAACTGCCAGAAAACGAAGAAACTGCCCGGGTTTTTCGGGAGGAGCACCAGTTTGTCTTCTGGCGGCAGGGGCTTGGCGAGTTCAGGCATGTTGCCCTTATAATTTACTAAATTTGCCGCTAATTAAACATATTTTTTTACTCCCGTTTTTTTTATATGATAATTACGGGCGGGCAGCGCCGCCCGTAAGTTCCAAGGAGCCATCCATGAAAGCAATTCTGAAGACTTCCTGCGCCCGCGGCGCCAGTTACCGCGACGCCGCCGTGCCGGAGATAGCCAAGGACGAGCTGCTGGTACGCGTCACGGCCGCCTCGATAAGCCCCGGCGATCTCGCGATGCATAATTCCGCCGGCCCCGACTGCGCCGCCCCCTCCCTGCCTTTCGTCTTCGGCCAGGAATTCTGCGGCGAGGTAGTGGAGATCGGCCCGCAGGCCAAGGGCTTCGCCAAGGGCGATTTCGTCTCGGTGGAGTCCCACATTTTCTGCGGCGTCTGCGGCCAGTGCCGCAACGACCAGCGCCACATCTGCCAGAACCTGAAGGTGATAGGCCGCGACGTGCCCGGCGGCTTCGCCGATTACGCCGTAGTGCCCGCCCGCTGCGCCTGGAAGCACACCGACGATTCCCTCAAGGACGTAGGCGCGGTGATGCAGCCTTTCGGCAGCGCCGTGCACGCCGTGCTGTCGGAGGACCTGGTGGGCCGCTCCGTGATAATTTCCGGCTGCGCGCCCCAGGGCCTGTTCGCGGCCGGCATCGCCCGCGCCGCCGGCGCCAAGCGCGTGATAGCCCTGGATCCCTCGGCCTACCGCCGCCGGCTGGCCGTAAAGATGGGCGCCTGCACGGCGATGGACCCTGCGGCGGCCGACTGCCTGCAGAAGCTGGGCAAGCTCTGCCCCGAGGGCGCCGACTCCGTGATCGAGATGAGCGGCGGCGCCAGGTCCGTGGCGCTGGGCCTCAAGGCGCTGCGCCCCGGCGGGCGCTTCGTGGCCTTCGGCCTGCCCCCCTCGGACCTGAGCCTGGATTACGCCGGCGACATCGTGAAGCGCGGCATCCGCCTGGAGGGCGTAGCCGGCCGGGAGATCTTCCGCAGCTGGTACAAGATGGAGAGCCTGCTCAAGTCGGGCGCAGTGAACCCTCGCCCGGCCATCACGCACCGCTTCGCGTTCAAGGATTTCAAGAAGGCCTTCGACCTGATAAACTCGAAGGAGAAGAAGTGCGGCAAGATAATACTGACGCCCTAAGGAGGCACCTGCAATGACCACGACTACTTTCGACACGCTCAAGTTCGCTGCCGAGGAAGTGGCGGCCCTGAAGAAGGAGAACCGCTTCATAAAGCCGCGCGTGCTGGAATCGGCGCAGGCGCCGGTCTCCGTCATCGACGGGAAAAAGGTGGTAAATCTCACCTCCAACAATTACCTCGCGCTGGCCGACAATCCCAAGGTCAAAAAAGCCGCGATAGAAGCCATAGAGAAGTACGGCATAGGTTCCGCCGCCGTGCGCACGATCATCGGCACGATGTCCATCCACAAGGAGCTGGAGGAGAAGTTCGCGGCCTTCAAGCACTCCGAGGCCTCGATCCTCTTCCAGTCCGGCTTCACCTCCAACGTGGCGGTCTGCCAGTCGCTGATGTCCTCCGAGGCCGACCTGCTGATCTCCGACGAGCTCAACCACGCCTCCATCATAGACGGCGCGCGCCTGGCCAAGTCCCCCCGCAAGATCTACCGCCACAAGGATATCAAGCACCTGACCGAGATCCTCGAGAGCCCCGAGGCCCGCAAAGCCCGCCGCAAGATGGTGGTGACCGACGGCGTCTTCTCGATGGACGGCGACATCGCCAACCTCGACGAGGTGGTGGCCGTCTCGCACAAGTACGGCGCCTTCGTCATGGTGGACGACGCGCACGCCTCCGGCGTGATAGGCAAGGAAGGCCGCGGCACCGTCAGCCACTTCAACCTGGACGGCCAGGTGGAGATACAGATAGGCACCCTCTCCAAGGCCTTCGCGGCCGTGGGCGGCTACGCCGCTACCACGCAGGACCTGCGCGACTACCTGGGCTCGGTGGCCAGGCCGTTCCTCTTCTCCAGCTCGCAGCCGCCGTCGGTGGCGGCCTCCTGCCTGGCGGTGCTCGACATCCTGCTGACCGAGCCGGAATACCTCAAGCGGCTCTGGGATAACACCAATTTCTTCAAGGAAGAAATGAAGAAAGCCGGCTTCGACACCGGCAGCTCGGTCACGCCGATCACCCCGGTGATGATAGGCGACATGGACAAAGCGCGCGCCCTCTCTGCGAAACTTTTCGACGAGGGCGTCTTCGCGCTGCCGCTGGGCTTCCCGACCGTGCCCAAGGGGCGTGAGCGCCTGCGCACGATAGTGACCGCCGGCCACACGCTGAAGGACCTCGAGTTCGCCGTCGAGAAGTTCAAGAAGGCGGGCAAAGAGCTCGGCATTATTTAATTAAAGGACGGGCGGCCGCGGGCTCTGCGCCCGCGGCCGCTTTATTTCATGAAAACACTTCTCCTGGCCGCGCTGCTGGCCGCGCCCGCGCACGCCGAGATCTCCCCGCAGGTGATCGACCGGGCCAAGAACTGCGTGGTCAGCGTTGAGCGCCACACGCTGATCGGCCTGAACGGCGAAAGCGCCGGCAGGGCCAAGGCCACCGGGTTCATAGTGGACCTGGCCGCCGGCATAATAGCCACCAACCGCCATGTCACGGGCACGAGCCCCGCAAGGTACAAGGTCCGGCTGCGCAGCGGGAACTCCGAAGCCGCCCGGCTGCTCTACTACGACCCTTTCAACGACTTCGCCTTCCTGAAGGTTTCCACGGCGGCGCTGGCGGGGGCCGCCCAGGCGGCCTTTGCGGGACCCGGAGCGCTCAAAGAAGGGGCTCCTGTTTTCCTGGTGGGCAACAACGAGGGCTACGAGTATTCCGTTAAGACCGGGGTGATCGCGAACCCCCGCGTGCACAAGGGGCCGCGCCAGACCCATACCGTGCAGACCTCTTTCGACCGCACCGGCGGCGCGAGCGGCAGCCCCGTCTTCGACGCCGAAGGGCGGGTGCTGGGCATACACAGCCGCGGCTCGGACACCTCCAGTTTTGAACTGCCCTCCGCCTATCTTGAGGACGCCCTTCAGGCGCTGCGCGCCGGCAGGGTGCCCAGGCGCGGCGACCCGCTGCTGACCCTCTCGCCCGTACCTCTCTCAGAGGCCGTAAAATCCGGGCGCCTGCCCGGAGAAGCCGCGGCCAGGGCGAAGCAGGCGGGAAGCGGCAAGCGCGCGCTGAAGGTGGAGACCTCCCTGCGGCTGGACCTGCTCAAGCCCGGCGACATCCTCCTGGCCGCGGACGGCACGGCGGTCGGGGACGATTCTTACCTGTTCGACAAACTGATGGACGCCAGGACGGGCGGGGAGGCGGAAATCGAATTCGCGAGGAACGGCAGGCTGCTGGCGGCCAGGCTGCCGGTGGGAGACGCCAACGCCGGGAAGACCGGCAGGTTTTTATCTTTCTGCGGCGCCATCTTCACACCCTTCAACGCAGGGCTGCGGCTGGCCTACGGCGAGAACTCGCCCGGGGTGCTGCTCGACAGGGCCGAGAAGGGCTCGCCGTTCTACCAGCCTTCCAAGAAAGCCGGCGGCCCGACACTGCTGGTGCAGGAACTCAACGGCAGGCCGGTGGGCGACCTGGCCGCCTTCGAGGCCGCCGCGGGAGAGCTGAAGGACGGGGAAGATTTCACTTTTTCATATACGGACCTCTCGTCGGCGGGGCGGGCCCGCAGGGAAAAGTCCGCGGCGGCTGACCTGAAGTTCTGGCCCACGAGGGCCTACGAATGGTCCCAGGCGTCGCTGGAATGGATAGTTAAATAATCTACGGTTACTGCGTCAAAAAAAGATCTTTCGTGACGTTGTAGTTCCCGGACAGCCAGTCCGTTATCTCCCGCGCGGCCTGCGCGGTATCGTTCTCGCGCGCCTCCAGGAAGGGCGCGTAATCTTCCTTCAGGGAAACCTTCTCCCCGTCGGTCAGCGCGTCCAGCCCCCGCTCGGTGAAGGCGGGCAGGTCCCGCTCCAGCAGGGCCGCCATGTCGCGGCAGGTGACCATGTCCGCTGCTTTCTTGAAGGCCTTGGCCGGATCGTAGGCCGCGCCTTTTTCGTAGGAGGCCTTCAGCGTCAGCAGCGATATCTTGGAGAGAGCGGCCTGGTTCATCGGGTTCACCGCGTGGGCGGCCAGCCAGTTGCCCATTTCGGCGGGGCGGCCGGTGAACGGCCGCAGGTGCAGGAATTTGCACATGTGCGGCCCGTCGTTGACCGGGTAATTGTCCCACAGGAAAGGCTTGCGGCCGAATTTCTCCGAAGTCTCTTTCAGATGCTCCGGGGTGTAGCCCTTGGAGCAGACTTCTTCGCCGGTCCAGAAAACGCTGACCTTCTTGTCCAGCTCCCCGCCCAGCTTGCCCAGGTAGCCTTCCGGCATCTTGCCGAACAGTTTCTCCAGCACAGGGTCCAGTGAGTAGTAGGTGGGGCAGAAAATAAGCTGCTTGGCCGAAGAGCGGGTCGCCATCCAGTTGACTATCTCCACCTGCCGTTCGGCCAGGGTGGGCAGGTCGCCCTTCATGTCGTCCATCAGGATGCCCAACTTGTTCACGCCGAGGCGGTTAAACACGTCGAGGCGGGCCTGCAGCAGCTTCTTGGTCTCCAGGTCGAAGGGGCTGAGGTAGATCTCGTAAGGGCTGAAGCCCACGCCGAACTCTATGCCGGCGGCATGGCACTGCCCGGCCAGCTTGGCCAGTTTTTCCTCGAGCACCTTGGGGAAAGGCTCGCGCCATTTCTTGCGCAGGTAGGCGTCCGCCTTGGGCGCGTAGATGTAAAATGAGAAGCCCTGTTTCTTCAGGAAGCCGGCGTAGTCCGCCCTCTCCCCCCAGCTCCACGGTTCGCCGTAGAAGCCTTCTATCACGCCCAGTTGGTTTTTCATCGAGTCTCCAGTTCTAAGGCTTTCCCGCTATGATGGCGGCCACGCGTTTCTCCGCCTTCTTGGAGAGCGGGTCGTCGGGATATTTCTCCAGGATCTTCTGGTAATACTCCCTGGCTTTGTCGAAATCCTTGGCCTTGTCGTAGACCTCGCCGGCCGAATACAGCGCCTTGGGCGCCGCAGGGTCGGCCTCGTACTCGGCGACTATCCGGTCGTACATGGCCAGCTCGCCGGGGGTGTCCTTCATGTCCTTGCGGCAGATCTCCGCCGCCAGCAGCAGCGCTTCTATGGCCTTCGCCCCTTTATACTTGTCGGCTACGCGGTTGAGCACCGCCACGGCCTCGGGGAACTTGTCCAGGTCCTCGCGCAGCACCCGGGCCTCTGACTTGTAGGAATTGTAGGCCTCGTCGCGGTCGGGGTAGAGCGCTATGATCTTCTCATAGATCTCGACGGCCAGTTCGAATTTTTTCTGCTTCTCCGCCAGCACCGGAAGGCGGCCGTAAGCGGCCCAGGCCTCGTTGGTGTCGGGGAAGGAGGCCGCCACGTCCTGGTAGACCGTGATCGACTTGTCATATTCCTTCAGGTTGTCGGCCAGCACGCCGCCGAGCGCAAGCTTGGCCTTGGCCAGCAGGGGGCTGGCCGGGTGCAGCTGTATCATTTTCTCGTAGGCCAGCCGGGAGGCCAGGTACTTGCCCTCCTGCCGGTGCAGCTCGGCGAGCGTAAGGCGCAGGGAGTCGTTGCCCGAGAACTGGGGGAACCTGTTGAAGAAAGCCCGGAATTCCGCGACAAGCGGCTCGTAATAGGTTTCGCCGGCCTGGGAGACAAGTTTCTCCAGCAGCATGGACAGGTTCAGGTCGGAAGCGGTGGTCTCCGGAGCCGCGGCCGCGGCCTCGAGCGCGGGGCGGGTCTTCTTGTCGGCTTTCTTGGCGAGTATTTCGCCGAAGAACTTGCGGGCCCCTTCGGCCGAAGCGGCCTGCGGATAGTCCTGAAAATGCTTCAGCAGGTCTACGAGGGCGTATTTGTATTCGCCGAGCGTCATGTGCAGCCTGGCCTTAAGCAACTGGGCGTCGGGGGCGCTGGCGTGTTCCGGGTTGCGGGCCAGCCAGTCCTCCAGCTGGGGCAGGGCCAGCTCGAGCACGTCTTCCTCTTTGTCCTGGCCGGCGGCGTTAAGGAAACTCCATTCAGCCTCCGTCACAGTCCCGGCGGGGGCCGGGGCGGACTCGGGCAGCTGCGCGTTCAGCAGCTGCGCCGCCGCGGGCAAGGCGCAAGCCAGCCCTAACATACCGCTTAAAAACAGTTTCATCATACCGCCTCCTAATCTGCGTATGCCGAAAAATTCAGTCCCGGAGCACCGCTATGCCGTTGTAGTCCAGCCAGTCGAGCGAGAGCGGGCTGACGATGGCGTTGGCCGGGACTTTCACGGACTTTTCGCCCGGCTTATAGATCCGCCTGAGTTCCCAGTCGCTCAAAAAGACCTTCCTGCCCGCGGGGGCGTTTTTCTTAACGGCAGGCGCGGCGCCGCCCCGGCCGGCCCGGGACAGGTGCTCCATGATAAGGTCTTCTACCGCGCCTTTGGTAAGCATTTACTGACAGTTCGCCGGGCGGCACTGCGTTGCACGCCCGGCCGGTTATCAGAGCTTTACCGAGATCTTCGCCAGGTACTTATCCAGGTCGTCGGAGGGGCGCGGGATCACGTGCATCCCGACGAGCTCTCCGACCTTCTGGGCCGAGGCCGCGCCGGCTTCCACGGCGGCGCGCACGGCGCCCACCTCGCCCACGCACAGCGTGGTCATGTAGCCCGAGCCGATCTTCTCGTAGCCGAGCAGGCGCACCTTGGCGGCCTTGCTCATGGCGTCGGAGGCTTCGATCATGCCGATGAAACCCTTGGTCTCGATCATTCCCAGCGCTTCTTTAGGTTCTGACATATAGTTCTCCTTGGTTCTCTGAAATTAATACTGGCCTTTGGCGGCTTCGCCGCCGGAAACTATGGCAATGCTGGCGCTCGTGCCCAGGCGGGTGGCGCCGGCCTTGATCATGGCCGCGGCCACCTCGGCGTTCTTGATGCCGCCGGAGGCCTTCACGCCCATCTCGGGGCCCACGGTCTCGCGCATCAGCGCGATGTCCTCGGGGGTGGCGCCGCCGGAGCCGAAGCCGGTGGAGGTTTTCACGAAGTCGGCCTGCGCTATCTTGCTCATCCTGCAGGCGCGCACCTTCTCGTCCTTCGTCAGGTAAGAAGTCTCCAGGATCACCTTCAGGCACTTGCCGCGGGTGGCGTCGCGCACGGCCTTGATATCGTCCTGCACCAGCTGGTCGTTGCCGGATTTCAGCGCGCCGATATTGATCACCATGTCGATCTCGTCGGCGCCGTTGGCGATGGCGTCCCTCGCCTCGATGGCCTTTACCGTAGGGGTAGTGGAGCCCAGGGGGAAGCCGATCACGGTGCAGACCATCACGGAAGAGCCGCGCAGCAGGCGGGACGCGAGCGCGACGTAGCCGGGGTTCACGCAGACGGAGGCGAAGCGGTACTTGCGGGCTTCCTCGCACAGCTTGCCGATCTCTTCCTGCGTGGCGTTGGCCTTCAGCAGGGTATGGTCTATCATGCCCGCTATCGACGAGCTGGACTCGTTGGGGTTGCAGAAGCTGACGCGGTCGGCGCTGGCCTTGATCTGCTGCGGGGTGTATTTATTGAGCGGGTTGCAGCTCTGGCACGTCGAGGAGCAGGTGTTTTCCTCCAGGCGGCAGTCGCCCTGGCCCGAGCAGGGTTTCTTTTCCGCGGCGCCCGGCCTGTTGACGAGCGGGTGCTGGAAGACTTTCCCGGCGGAGCCGATGCTCACGGAATCGCCCAGGCTCTGCCTGGGGGCGGCCTGGCCCCCGGCCTTCATGATCCGGGCCACTTCGGCCGCTATCTTTTTTATATCTTCGTCGTTCATAATCTTATTCCTTCCCGGTAATGTGCACCTTGTCCACTATGCCCGCTATCACGGTGCGCACCGGCGCCTTGGAGTTTTTTAAAATTTTCCGGGCCGAGCCGCCCTCATCCACTATCAGCACGGTATCGCCGACGCCGGCGCCCTGCCCGTCGATGGCCAGCTGCGCCTCGCCTACCAGCTTGTTGCCGTTGAGCGGGTCCACGGCCTTCACCAGGAGCATCGTGGCGTTTTTCAGCCCCGGGTGCTTGCGGGTGGCCCAGACATTGCCTATAACTTTAGCTACGAACATAAATTAGTTGAATTTCTTCCCGTCGATTATTCCCACTATCGCGGCGTCTACCGGCGGCGGGTTTTCTTTAGCTGCGGTCTCGCCTTCCCAGCCCTCAAAAGCCAGTATGGCCTCGCGCGAGGCGACGAAGAAAACGGTTTCCCCAGCCCCCGCCCCTACGGTATCTCCGGCCACCAGGGGGTCGCCCGAAGGCTTGTCCGTCTCCCAGTCGAGCGGCTGTATCAAAAGAAGCGTCTTGCTCTCCATGCCGCAGCACTGGCGGGAGCAGAATACCCTTCCTATAACCTTGGCCTGTTTCATTTTAATAGCACTTCTGCTCTATCGCGGTGATCTTGTCCAGGCGCTTCTGGTACTTGCCGCCCTCGAAAGGGGTGTTGAGCCAGACCTTGATCATCTCCTCGAGGGCCAGCTCGCCGTGCGTCTTGCCGCCCAGGCACAGCACGTTGCAGTCCTCGTGCGCCGCGGCGAAGCGGGCAGAGATGGTGTCGTAGGCGGCCACGGCGCGGATGCCGTGCACCTTGTTGGCGGCCAGCGGCATGGCGCCGTTAAAGCCGTCCACCAGCACGGCCTTGTCGAATTCTTTCCGGCGCACCGCTTCGCTGACGAGCAGCGCGATGTCCGGGAAGTCCACCGGCTCGACGGAATAGCAGCCGAAGTCGGTGACGTCGTGGCCGAGCTTCTGCAGGAACTTCTTGAGCCGCTCCTTAGCGTCGAAACCGGCGTGATCCGCGCCTATGACTATTCTCATGGCAAATCTCCTATATGGCCGCGCCGAGATGTTCGTGCGCGTTGGGTATCACTATGCGGCTCACTACCGCGTCTTCGCCTATGGCCTTCACGCCGGCGGAGACCGCCGTGCGCACCGCTCCGGGCTCGCCGACCACGGTGAAGTAGCCCTTGCCGCCTATGCCCTTGCCGGTGTTGACCTCGGCTACGTGCACGAAGGCGGCCTTCGCGGCCGCGTCGGCCGCGAACAGCGCGGGCAGGGCTTCTTTGGTTTCCACGATGCCGACGGCCTCAATGCTGGCGGGCTTTACTTTCTTGTTAAGCGCGGCCAGCGCGCCGGAGTGGATATTGCGGATGAGGTGGCGGGCGATGACGGTATTGCCGGCTATCTCCACGCCTTTGGCCAGCGAAGATTCCACTTCGCCGAGGGGGCCGGAGATCACGATTATGTATTTCCCCTTGGAGATCGCCTGGTGCACCTCCGGCTTCACGCCGGCGGCCTTGCACATGGCGTCCAGGGCCTCAATGCCTTTGGCTATCGAGGAAAGTTCCATCAAACCCACTGCGATGTTAGCCTGCATATTAACTCCTTAAGCAATTCTCAGATCGCCGACTACGCTGCACTGCAGCGGGCGCACGAAATGGCTGGTCTTGGTGATGCCGTCGCCCGTAGGCGTCCCGATGGACATGGAGGCGTAGCCCTCGCCCAGGCCGAGGCCGTGCAGCGTGCAGCCGTTCTTGACGAAGATGGAGCAGGCCATGCGGCGGCCCATCTTGGTCATGTTCCTGATATTGGTGGAATACATCCCGGCGCTGTGGTGGTTGTTCCCCTCGGCGCGGCGGGCCAGCTCTATCGCGGCGTCCACATCCTTCGCCACGGTCACGGGCAGCACCGGCATCAGCTGCTCGGCGTGGACCAACGGGTGGTCGTTGGGCACTTCCGCCCAGAGCACGCGGATGTCGTCGGACAGGCTGAGCCCGATGGCCTTGGCTATCACCGACGGGTTCTTGCCGATGAAGTCGCGGTTGATCTTTGGCTCGGGACCGGGCTCCAGGATAATGAGCTTGGAGAGCTGGTCCATCTGAGTGCCGCTCAGTTCGTAAGCGCGGGAGTCGGAGCGCATGGCGGCCAGGAAGCGCTCGCGCGCGGCCTCGGTCACGATAACTTCCTTCTCGGCGATGCACAGCACGTTATTGTCGAAGCCGCAGCCGTAAATTATTTCCTTGGCGCAGTCCGGAAACACGGCGGTTTCGTCCACCACTATCGGCGGGTTGCCGGGGCCGGCGGCTATGGTCTTGCAGGGCTTGCCGGAGGTCATGGCCACTTTCACTATGGCCGGGCCGCCGGTCACGATATTCATGTTGGTCCTGGGATGGGACAGCAGCTGTTTGGTGGCTTCCTGCGTGGGTTTGGCGATGGTGGTCACCAGGTTGGCGGGGCCGCCCGCGGCCACTATGGCCTTGTCCAGCACGCGCACCGCGTCGGCCACGCAGCCCTTGGCCGCGGGGTGAGGCGAGAAAACCACGGAGTTGCCGGCGGCCAGGATGCCGATGGCGTTGCTGATGATGGTGGCCACGGCGTTGGTGGAGGGCGTGATGGCGGCCACCACGCCGAAGGGCGCGTATTCCACCAGGGTCAGGCCCTTGTCGCCGGTATAGGACACCGCGCGCAGGTCTTCCACGCCGGGGGTCCCGTCGATGCAGACCTGGTTCTTTAAAACTTTATCTTCCACCCGGCCCATGCCGGTCTCGGCCACGGCCAGCTCCGCCCAGCGGCGGGCGTTGGCGCGCGACACGTCACGGATGGCGGAGATTATCTTTTCCCGCGCTACCAGCCCCAGCTCCTGGAATACGGGCTGGGCCCGCTCGGCGGCGCTGACGGCGTCGTCGACGCTGTCGAATACCGGGCCGGCGGAGGACTGCGCCGGGGCGGCCGGGGCCGCCTCGAGGCTGCGCACTACCTCCGTCACTATCTTCCTCAGGTCTTCTTCGCTAAGGGGCATAAACTTTCACCTATTCCTGCAGTTTGCCGGACGACTTCTTGAAGATGATCTTGCCGTCCTTCTCTATGGTATCCACGATGGCGAAGACCGTGCAGTCCACCGGAGTGTTCTCGGTCTTGGAAGTCTGGCGGGCGCTGGAGCCCTGCACCAGCAGCACCAGCTCGCCGGTGCCGGCGCCCACGGCGTCGATGCCGACCAGCGTGTTGCCGCGGGGCTTGTCGTCGAGGCCCACCGGCTGCACCATCAGCAGCTTGGTGCCGACCAGCTTGTCGTCCTTGCGGGTGCAGACTACGTTACCCACTACTCGTGCGAATAGCATGTTCCCTCCACAGTTAAACAGGGACAGACCCCATTTTCGGCGATCTGTGAACAGCGCGTCCCATTGATATCTCTAACTATAAGATAGAGCAAATAGGGGGCTGTCCCTATTTTTGCCGATTACTTTTTCTTGGCTTCGGCTATCGGCAGCTTGCCTTCGAGGTCGCCGTGCGGCTGCGGGATCACGTGCACGCTGACCAGCTCGCCCACCTTCTGGGCGGCGGCGGCGCCGGCGTCGCAGGCGGCGCGGCAGGCGGCCACTTCGCCGCGGAAAAGGATGGTCACGAGGCCGGAGCCGACCTTCTCGTAGCCGACTATCTTGACGTTGGCGGCTTTCACCGCGGCGTCAGCAGCTTCCACACAGGCCACGAGGCCCTTGGTTTCTATCATTCCGAGTGCGTCCATTTTGTCCTCCAATAAACCTAAACTAAATTACCGAAAATCAAACTATATACGCCGGGTCGCAGTTCTTAAGGCCGGCGGCGTTGGCCTCTTCCACGTCGAGGTGCAGCTCCAGCGAGTAGGCGTCGGAGACGCGGCACAGCACCCGCTCGAAGATGGCCTCGCGCTCGGTGCCGCGGCCGCACAGTACGCGCACTTCCTGGCCGTCTTTAACCTTGTACGCCGCGCCTTCCTTCAGGTTGAAATGGATATGCCGCTTGGACAGGATGATCCCCTGCCGCAGCGTGACCGCCCCCCTGGGCCCGACCAGCCTGACGCCCGGGGAGTTGTCCAGCTTGCCGGAGTCGCGTATGGGCGGCTCTACGCCCAGCCGGCGCGCGTCGCCCAGGGAAACTTCCACCTGGCTGTATTTCCGGTACGGCCCTATCATCCGGACGTCCTTGAGGGCGCCCTTGGGCCCCTCTACCGTCACCCGCTCGTTGCAGGCGTACTGGCCCGGCTGCTTCACCGCTTTGAGCTGCGTGTCATCGCAGTCTGACCCGAACAGGGCCTTAAAATCTTCCTTCGTCAAATGCACGTGCCGGTTAGAGATCCCCACAGGGACGGGCAGGGAGGACCGCTCCTGGCGGAGCTTGAGGTCCTCTAGTATCTCTTTAAGCAGCCGCTCGTCCATTTATTTGCTCAGCACCGCCTGAAAATGGATAACGCGCAGGAACTTGTCGGCCTTCAGGCTCTCGCCGCCCACCAGCGCGCCGTCTATGTCGCCCTGGGCCATCAGCTCGTCGATATTGTCGGCCTTCACCGAGCCGCCGTAGAGGATGCGCACGGCGTCGGCGTAGCCTTTGCCGTAGATGCGCTCCATCTGCTTCCTGACGAAAACATGGGCGTCCTGCGCCTGGTCGGGGGTGGCGGTCTTGCCGGTGCCGATGGCCCACACGGGTTCGTAGGCGATGACGACCTTGGCTGCCTCTTCGGCCGTGATGCCGGCGAAGGCGCCGGTCAGCTGGGTCTCCAGCACGCGGTAGGTCTTCTGGCTCTCGCGCTCTTCCAGCGTCTCGCCGATGCAGAGCACGGGCACGATATTGGCTTTTATGGCGGCCTTCATTTTCTTATTGACGACCTCGTCGGTCTCGAGGAACACCTTGCGGCGCTCGGAGTGGCCGATGATCGCGTGGGTGCAGCCCGCGTCCTTGATCTGCGACGGGGAAACCGCGCCGGTGAAGGCGCCCTTCTCCTCCCAGGCCACGTCCTGGGACGAGAGGAAGATCCTGGAGCCGCCGAGCACGGCGTTGACGGCGTGCAGGGCGGTGAAGGTGGGCGCCAGCAGCACTTCGTGCTTGAGGTCCGGGTCCAAGCCTGCGCGCATGGCGGCGGCCAGGTCGGCGGCCTCCTTGGCGGTCATATGCATCTTCCAGTTGCCGGCTATCATCGGGGTTCTGTTGTTGGCGGCCATTTCTGAGTCTCCTTAAATATTAAAAAGATTATACAAATAATAAACTAAATCAATTCCCGCAGCAGTTCCGGGCGGGGCTGGGGGATCACCACTTTCTCCACCAGCAGGCCTTTTTTGCCAACTACGGCGGCGCCGGCGTTCACGGCGGTTTCCACCGCGGCCACGGAGCCGGTCATCGTCACGAAAGCTTTGCCGCCCAGCGCCATGGCCAGGCGGATCTCCAGCAGCTTCACGGCACCAGCCTTCACGGCGGCGTCCGCGGCCTCTATCAGGGCCGAGACCGAGAAAGCTTCTATTATGCCCAGCGACTCGAGGCCCTCCACCACGGTGGTGCCCTCTATGGCCGGGAAAACCTCGGGATGGATATTGGGAATGACGAAGCTGTCCACCAGGGAGTGCGCGGCCTTGGCCGTGCCGGCGTCCACGGCGGCCTTCACCGCGCCCACGTCGCCGGCCACCAGCGCGATATATTTTCCCGCGCAGATGGAGCGCGAGAGTATGAGTTTTATATCAGCGGTCTTGAGCATGGCGTCGGCAGCTTCCATGCCCTTGGCCACGCTGGAAAGTTCTACTCCGCCTATTGCATTGAGCATAATAAACCTTAAGCGATTATCTCCACGTATTTCTGATTGACCTTGCCGACGGTGCCGGAGATGCTGGCGTGCGCCGGGCAGCCCAGCTTATCGGAGGGCACTTCCCCCACCACCGCGCCCTTCTCGACTTTCTGCCCCTCTTTTACCGTCGGGGAGCAGGGCACGCCGATATGCTGGCTCATCAGGATCCTGACCTTGGAAGGCTTATAAACGGCGTCTGACCAGGGGGCGTCCTTGTTGTAGTCGTCCAGGCCAAGGCGCCGCACCAGCTTCGAGACCGGCACCTTGCGGAAGTCCCTGACCGGGTGAACTTCCGGCTTGCGGCCGGTATTCAGCCCGGAGTTTTTAAAACCTATCTTCTGTTCCCGCAGGTCGCTCTTGGCGGCCACGCAGGCCTCGCGCGGGTGCAGGCCTTCGGGGCAGGAGTAGAGCGAGCACAGCGAGCATTCGCAGCAGAGCAGGCCGTATTGGCTGTGCAGCTTGTGCTCGGGCCCGCCGGAAAAAAGCATAGTGCGCATCACGCGGTGCGGCTGCACGTTATGGCCCAGCAGGTAGCGCGGGCAGAACTCGGTGCAGAAAGAGCACTGGTCGCAGGCAGAGCGGCCGACGCGGGTAAATACGGGGCGGCTCTGCGCTTTCTTGAGTATAAGGGGGTGATCTTTGGGCAGGACTATGATGCCGGCGGAAGCTTTCACCACCGGCAGGTCGAAATCGGTCTGGACCTTGCCCATCATCGGGCCGCCGTCTATGTAGGCGGGGTCCTTCACGGTGGATCCGCCGCACAGTTCCACGCATTCGCGCCAGGTCACGCCGACGGGCACGCGGAAGGTGGCGGGCTTCTTTACACCGCCGTTGACGGTTATGAAAGTCTCGGTAACCGGGCGCGGCGCAAACGAAGCATTATAAAGGGTTTCCACGTTGGCGACCACGCAGCCCACTTCCAGCGGTATCCCCCCCGGCGGCACTATCCGGCCGGTGGCTTCGTAGACCAGGCACTGCTCGTCGCCGGCCGGGTAATAGTCCCCCATCTTCAGGATGGAGATGTTTTTTCGTCCCTTCGCCAGTTCCTCGAGGCGCGGGATGATCTTCTCGTGCTTCTTCTTGATCCCCACTATGCCCCGCACGGCCCCGACGGCCGACATCAGCAGCTCGAGCCCGTCGAAGACCTTGGCCGGGAAATACTCCAGGATCTTCTGGTCCTTCTTCAGCAGCGGCTCGCACTCGGCCGCGTTCACCAGGGCGAATTCCGCCTTCCCCTGCGCTTTCACGTAAGAGGGAAAGCCCGCGCCGCCGGCTCCAACAACGCCGGCGGCACGAAGGTTCCTGCTGAATTCAGCTGAGGTTTCGGGCATTCAGTAGTTGTTTATTTTGAAGCCACCAGGCGCTTCTTGACCGCGGCGGCGAGGCGCTTTATGCCCTCGTCTATCTTTTCCGGGCTGGCGAACGAGAAGTTCAGGCGCATGGTGTTCTTGCCGGAGCCGTCGGAATGGAAAGCGGAGCCTATCACGTAGGCCACGTTCTCCTTGAGCGCGTCCTGGAACATGTCGTCCGCGCTCATCTGCTCGGGCAGGCGCACCCACAGGAACAGGCCGCCTTCGGGGTTGGTCCAGGTGACGCCTTCCGGCATGTACTTTTCAAGCGCGCCGATCATGGCGTTCTTCTTGACGCGGTAATCTTTCTTGATCACCTCGATGTGCTTCTCGAAGTAGCCGGTGCGCAGGAACTCGGCGGCGATCAGCTGGTTGAGGCTCGACGTGCAGAGGTCCAGCGACTGCTTGAGGATCTCCATCTTCTTGATGATCTGCGGGTGGCCGAGGATGATGCCCAGGCGCAGGCCGGGGGCGAAGGTCTTGGAGAAGGTGAACAGCGAGACGATATTATGCGTCTGCTTGCCGTCCTGGTCCAGGCGGTAGAGCATCTTGGGCTCCGTGCCCTCGAAGCGGATCTGGCGGTAGGGAGAATCCTCGATCACGGCCACGTTGTATTTCTCGGAGAGCTCTATGACCTTCCGGCGCTTCTCCTCGGACAGGGTCACGCCGCTGGGGTTCTGGAAATCGGGCACGAGGTAGAGGAACTTGTAATGCTCGTCCTGGTCGTGGAGCCACTGCAGTTTCTCTTCCAGTTCCACGGTGCTGATGCCGTCGTCCTCCAGCTTTACGCCGATGAACTCCGCGCCGTAGGAGCGGAACACCTGCAGCGCGCCCATGTAGCTGGGCTTCTCGACGATGACCGGGTCGGAGGCGTCAATGAACAGGCGGCCCACCATGTCGAGCGCCTGCTGGCTGGCGGTGGTGATGATCAGTTCGTCGGGCTTCACGTTGAGGCCCTCGTATTTCTTGAGGAACTTTATAAACTCTTCTTTCAGTTCGGGCAGGCCGTCGGTTGGGCCGTACTGCAGCGCCACGCGGCCCTTCTTGGACATGATCTCCTTGACGGTATCGGCCACGAAATCGTAAGGAAAATGTTCGGGGGCGGGCAGGCCGCCGGCGAAAGAGATGATGCCGGGCTGGTTGGTGGTCTTGAGGAGCTCACGGATGACGGAAGCCTTGGTGCGCCGGGGGGTGGTGGCGATGTTTTTCGCGATGTCGATCATAAGTACCTCCGCTGGATGTTTTGCGGCTACGCCTTTAAAATAATCTACTTAATTAAACATTCGGTTTCAAGAAAAAAAGCGCGGCGCCCTACTCCGGGAGGCCCGCTTCCTTGTGCGCCCGGGAGGAGAAGTAGTCCAGATTCTCCCTGTAATAGTCTTTTTTCGAGGGGTCGGCCTCCCCGGCCTGCTTCCTGGCGTAATAAGCCATGGCCCTGGGGTAGCTCTCTTCCAGCAGGGGCCGCAGGTCCTCCGGGAAGGGGCGGCCGGTGGCGGCGCAGGCTTTTTCCAGGGCCTTCAGGTGCTGGCTGAGCACCTCGATGTCCATTTTCCTGCTGGCGTCGCGCACGAAGGAGGCGGCTTCCAGTATGGCAAGGGCCCCCTTGGTCTTGAGGGAATTAAGGGCCTCCGGAGCCAGGCCGGACCCGGCGGAATTGGCGTCGGCCACGGCCAGGCAGTCCAGCGCCAGCGGGTAATTTTTTTCCTTCAGCGCGAGCTCCCCCAGGAAAAGCAGGGCGTCCGCGCTGAAAACGGGCCAGCGCTTTTTGTAAAAGTCGTCAAGGAAACGGGCGTAGTCGGCCTTTTCCTTCCGCAGACGGGCCAGCGAGGTATTGTCCCGCACATAAGCCCCCACCTGCCCGGAGGCGTAGGCGAAGATCTTCGAATCGGCTACGCTGTTCTGCTTCCGGACGGCGGCCTTCTCCATGCTGACATAGCCGCCGAGCCCCTCCTCGTAATAGCGGCGGATCTTCTCGCGGTATTTGCCTGGGTCCAGCGACAGGGTGAAATAGCTGCCGAAGACGGCGGCGGTGTAGAGGTCGGTATAGGTGCCGCGGATGAAGGCCCGCAGCAGCACGGGGTCCGCCTTCATCAGTTCGTGCACGTGCATATCCTCGGTGAGGTAGGCTTCGTACTCGAACTCCAGCGGGTTGGCGCCGGCGTCCTGCCGGTATTCGGGGTAGAGGTAGCACTGCAGCGCGTGCACCAACTCGTGCAGGTAGACCGGGTTTATGTACTTCACCAGCTCCGCGCGCACTTCCTTGTTGTTCCACAGTATCTCCACCACTTTGGCGTCGCGGAATTTCTTGGCGGCGAAGAACTTCAGGATGAAGCGGGAGTTGAGGTACACGGCGTTGTCTTCCGGGTCGAACCAGGCGAAGATGTCGGAGTCGTCCTTGCGGACCAGGATTTTCAGCGCGGCGTAGCCGGGCGTTTTGGCCAGGCGCCCGAGCAGTTCCCGGCCGGTTTCGGTGGCGCTGACCTTCTTCTCAAAATCCTTGCGGAGCTTCGCGCTCAGGCGGGCGTCGTACTGGTAGGCCCCGGCCAGGCCGGGCAGCAGCGCCAGCGCGAGAAAAAGGAGAAGCCGCCTCATAGGGGAATTATATAAGATTTGGCCGGGCGGCGGACGGCCGCGGCCGAAGCGTTTGACAAAGCCCTCCGGCAATGTATACTATTAGGTAAGTCTTACTGAATTTCACGGAGGGTACTATGTCAGAAAACAGAGGCGGAGAAATAATCGGCGCTTTCCTGGTGGGCGGCCTCATAGGCGCGGCCATCGGCATCCTGTTCGCCCCCAAGGCGGGCAAGGAAACCCGCGAGCAGCTGGGCGACTGGATGGACGAGACCAAGGAAAAGGCCAAGGAAAAGCTCGAGAAGCTTGAGGAAGAGATAAAGCGCCGCAAAGAGCACCTGCTCAAGCACACGAACTGAGACCGTTCAGCGCTGACAAAAACCCCGCGGCCCTAAACCGCGGGGTTTTTATTTGGCTCACTTTTCAAACTTCGGTTCCAGGGGGGCGAGGAGCCAGGCCAGGGTGAAGGTGGAGACGGTGCCGAGGACGATGATCCAGCTCCAGCCGATGGGGGCCAGGCCCTGCTCGGAGAGGTAGAGCGTCAGCCCGGCGAAGGCCGCGCTGGCGAACATGGCCAGCACATTGACCTTGTTCGAGATCCTCGTGGTCAGCAGGCCCAGCAGGAACACGCCCAGCAGGCTGCCCGCCGTCACGCCGTTGATCTTGAAAGCCAGCCACAGCATGCGCCCCGAGCCCGCCGCGCACAGCCAGGCGATGCCCGCCAGCAGCAGGCCGAAGCAGGCCACGCTGATCCGCGAGACCAGCAGGTAATGTTTCTCGTCGCCATCCTTTTTTATCAACGGCCGGTAGATGTCCGTCACGAACGAGGAAGACAGCGAGCTCAGCGGCGAGTCGATGCTCGCCAGCACCACCGCCGTCAGCACCAGTCCCTTCAGCCCCGCCGGCAGCACGTGCACCGTGAAGTGCGACAGGATCTTGTCCGCGTTCTCCGGCAGCGGCAGCCCCGTGTTCTGCCGGTAGAAGACGAACAGCAGCGTGCCCAGGCCCAGGTACAGCCAGGTCAGCGGGAAGCTGGTGAAGATGGTGAGGATCAGCGTCTTCTGGCTTTCCTTGCGCGTCTCCAGCGTCAGCAGGCGCTGCATCAGCTCCTGGTCGGTGCCGAAGGCCGCCATCGAGCCGAAGACGCCGTTGAGCACCGCGCCCCACAGCACGTTCGGGTCGTTGAGGTTCCAGCCGAACTTGAAGACCGAAAGCTTGCCCGCCTCCGACGCCAACTGCCAGGCCCCCGCCAGCCCGCCGTCGATGTGCAGCAGCAGCCAGCCCGCCACCGCGCCGCCGGCGATATAGAAGACTATCGACTCGAAAGTGCCGGTCCAGAGCACCGCCTTGATGCCGCCGAAGCCTATAAAGAGGATGCTGACAACTGTGAAGAACCCGATCGTGGGCAGCAGCTGCCAGCCCATGATCACCGACACCGCCAGCGAGGCCGCGTAAAGCCGCACGCCCGACGCGAAAAGGCGCGTGACGAAGAAGAAAGCCGAGCCCGCGTACTGCGTCTCGACGCCGAAGCGGTGCTTCAAAAACTCGTAGATGGTGGTGCAGTTGAACTTATAGAAAGCAGGGATGAAGAAGAAGGCTATCAGCACGCGCGCCGCCGCCGAGCCGATGAAGAACTGCAGGTACTGCCAGTTCTCGGTGTAGCCGATGGGCGGGATGCCCACGATGGTCATCGCGCTGATCTCGGTAGCCACGAAAGAGAGCGTGGCCACCCAGACCGGCGTCTTGCGGTTGCCCAGGAAGTAGTCCTTGGTATCGCTCTCGTCGCGGCCCTTGAAGTAAGAGATCACGAACAGGGCTACGAGCGCCGTGCCGAGTATGGCGTAGTCCAGGGGGGCCAGGCCGGTAATCTGCTGAAAAGCGGAAATCCCGTTCATTTTTTACTCCTCATTGAAACCTTGACCGGCATGAAGCCGCCGGCCTTGACCTGCCCGGCGAGGACTCCGGCCGCGGCGCGCTGAAAGTCTTCCAGCGCGCAGAAAGCGCAGAGCCCCGCCGAAGGCGCGAGGCCGTTCAGCACGAAAGGGCTGCCGAAAGCCAGCAGCGCGGAATCCGCGGCGCCGGCGATAGCGGCCTCAAGCGCGGCCCACTCGCCGTCCGAAAGATTTATGCTGCCGCTGCCGGCGCGCGGCCGCGAGAAACAGCCGGCCGCCAGCCGCATGCCGCAGCCCGGCTGGTAGGGCTCTACGCGCACGCCCAGCCGCGACAGCTCCGCGACGAAAGCCTCGCCCTTCCAATCCTCCCGCGCGGTACCCGGTTCAAAGTAGCCTACGGTATCGCCGGACTTCAGGCTGAAACGCCCGGGCGAGGCCCAGGCCAGGCAGGCCGGGGCGGCCCCGGCGTTGAAGGCCAAATGCTCGGGGCAGCGCAGGATATCCTCCGCCGCGGGATCGGAGCGGAAAGGGGCAAGTTTGCGCACCAGCGCGTCCTGCCGCGCCAGCGCCAGGTCCACGGCGGCGGCGGTCACCAGGCCGTCATTGGCGGCCAGGGACAGCTCGGCGTGCAGCGCGAAAGGGTCGTCGGGCACCAGCAGCGCGTCGGCCCCCGCCAGGAAAGCCTTCACCCCGGCCGCGGGGTCGGCGGAGACGGCCTTCATCTCCAGCGCGTCGGTGACGATAAGCCCGGCATAGCCCAGCCGCCGGCGCAGCAGGCCGGTCAGGATCTCCTTGGAAAGCGAGGCGGGGTTGACCGCGTCCAGCTCCGGCAGCAGCAGGTGGGCGGCCATCACGGCGTCGGCCCGGCGGGCCAGCGCCCTGAAAGGCCGCAGTTCCAGCTCCTCCAGCGCGAACAGGTTCTTGGCCACGGAGGGCAGCTCCAGGTGGGAATCGGCCGAGGTGTCGCCGTGGCCGGGAAAATGTTTGACGCAGGCCAGCGCGCCCTGCGAGTTCAGGCCGGAGATAAAAGCCTCTCCCAGCCGGGCGGCGAGCCCGGGTTCGGCGCCGTAGGCGCGCACGTTCACTATAGGGTTATCGGGGCGCGTCGCCAGGTCCAGCACGGGAGCGAAGACCCAGTCCACGCCCAGCGCGCGGGCCTCCAGCGCGGTGATCTCTCCCTTCCGGCGGGCCAGGGCCTCGGAGCCCGAGGCGCCTATGGCCATGTTGGAGGGCAGGTCCGTGGCGCCGCGCGCGCGCTGGCCGGCGCCGTTCTCGTAATCGGAGGCGATGAGCAGGGGCGTTTCGGAAGCGGCTTTCAGCCGGCGGGAAAGCGCCCGCACCTCGCCGGCCTCGCCGCCGTAAAAGCAGAAACCGCCCACGCCCAGTTCCGCCAGCTTCAGCGCCAGCCCCGGATCCGAGGAGCCGAACCTGAAGCCGGGGTAAATAAGGCGGGCCAGCCGGCGCGAGTTCACTTACCCGCCTTGCGGGCGGCTTTTGCTTTTTCTGCCTTTTTGATTATCTTCCACTGGCGCAGCACCTGCGCCGGCGTGTCCAGCTTGGCGCCCGCGCCGAACACGTGCGGGTGGCGCCGCACCATCTTGGAGTTCACGGTCTCTATGACGTCGGCCAGGGAAAAGCGGCCGGCGCGGCGGGCGAGCTCGCTGTGGAACACCACCTGGAGCAGCACGTCGCCGAGCTCTTCCCTGAGGTTATGCCAATCCTTCCTGCGCACGGCCTGGCTCACCTCGCCGGCCTCCTCGCGCAGGTATTTCAGCAGCGTGGCGTGGGTCTGGCGCCGGTCCCACGGGCAGCCGCCCGGGTTCAGCAGGACTTTCATGATCTTTTCAAGGGAGCGCAGGCTGCGGCTGCGCGCCAGGCGGGAACCTTCCGGGGTGAGCTTTATTTTCATGGCGGCCTTTTAATAAGACTTTGAAAAGTATATAATTTTATCCGGGTTTCTCAAATTCTCCGCGGAGGGCTCATGTCAGAAACAGGACTTCAAACCGGCCAGGACCTTTCCCAGGTGCTGGATAAGGGCTTCGTAAAGCTTATCGATTTCATGGGCGGCGACCAGCGCGCCGTAGACTCGGCCCGCGTTTCCTTCGGCTCCGTCTCCAAAGGCGAGGCGGCCGACCGCAAGCTGCTGGAGTACCTGCTCGAGCACGGGCATTTCAGCCCTTTCGAGCACTCGGTCTTCCAGTTCCACATCAAGTGCCCCATCTTCGTGGCGCGGCAGTGGATGCGCCACCGCATAGCCTCCTACAACGAGATCTCGGCCCGCTACACCGAGGTGCACGACGAGTTTTACTTCCCCGCCGAGTTCCGGGCGCAGGACCGCAGCAACCGCCAGGGGTCCCTGCCGTCCGCTAACCTCGACCAGAAGAAAATGCTGGAGCTCTACGACAAGGCCGTGAAGGCCTCCTACGCCGCCTACCAGGAGCTGCTGGACGCCGGCGCGGCCCGCGAGATGGCGCGCATGGTGCTGCCGGTGGCGCAGTACACTCAGTTCCACTGGACCATCAACGCGCGCAGCCTGCTGAACTTCATCGGCCTGCGCGCCGACGCCCACGCGCAGTGGGAGATCCGCCGCTACGCCGAAGCCATACAGGAGATGTTCCGGGCCAGGATGCCGTGGACCTGGGAAGCCTGGGCCAAACTCAATGAAAAGAAAGCTCATTAACTCCGCGCTGTTCCTGGCGCTGGCCTGCCCGTCGTACGCGGCCGGTCCGGCGAGGCCTATTTCCACCAGGCCCGGACAGCCCAAGACCGCGGTAAAAGCCGCCCCGGCCGTCTCGCCCTGGGAAGAAGTCCCGCAGCACAACATCAAGACCGGCGACATAGTGGTCTACACCCCGGTGACGGGCATCACCACGGCCCAGGAGACCTACGACATCTTCGCGCCTTTCGACGGGCGCATAGAAGACCTGCAGACCGAGATGTTCAGCTTCGCCACGGTCAAGACCGTGCTGGCGCGCATGGTTTCCACCGAGATGGCCGCGCTGCTGGACTCGAGCACCGAGGAATCCCGCAAGCAGACCGAGCGGCGCTGGCAGGACGTCTACAGCTACACGGAGATCCGGCCCGAGGTCCAGGGCGTGATAACGAACATCTATATAGAGCCGCGCACCCGCGTCAACAAGGGCGACCGCCTTTTTACCGTGGCCAAGAAAGTGGTGATCATAGGCCGGAACACCGAGCCGGTCTATTCCAAGCTCGCCGCCGGCATGACGGCTAAAGTGAAGCACGCCCGCACCGATTCCGAATTCGACACGACGCTGATAAATTTCCTGCGCGTCAAGGGCACGGCCTCCACCAACCGCCTCTGGCTGGAAGTGAAGGACCTGAAGGACGGCATCAAGATAGGGGAGCAGTTCGACGGGCAGCTTTTCGTGGGCAAGAGCGAGAACGCGATGCTGGTGCCGCGCGGCCACCTGGTGCAATCAGGCGGCAAGCGCTTCCTGATAACCGAGGTGCAGACCGGCCTGGAAACCGCCGCGGAGACGGAGATACTGGGGCACACCTCTATCTACCTGCAGCCGCCGTTCACGGGCACGGCCAAGACGGGGGACGCCAAAGATGGAAAAGATCAAAAAAGCCGCTAACATTTACTCCAGCTTCATGTTCGTAAAGCTGCAGCCGGAATTCCGCCGGCTCATCTCCAACGAGAAGATAGCCGCCAAGCAGGAATTCGAGAACATGGTGGGCTCGGCCCAGGAGAAACTCTTCCTGCGCACCTACATGGTGTCGGGCCTGCGCTCCGACGCCGACATACTTTTCTGGCGCATGTCCGACGATCTGCCCTACCTGCAGGAGGTAGGGGCGCGCACCTTCTCGGCCGGAGCCGGCAGGTATTTCACGCCTTCCTACTGCTACCTCGGCGTGCACCAGGGAGCGGAAGCCTCCATCCCCAAAAAAGACCTGGAGTTCGGCTTCCTGCCCAAGGACACCTTCGGCCGGCACCGCTACATGCTGCTGCACCCGGTGGTGAAGACCCACAACTGGTACGAACTTTCCGAGGAAGAGCGGGCGAAGCTGATGGCAGAGCGCGCCGGGGTGGTGAACCGCTACCGCGAGATCCAGGAGAACATCTTCACCTCCTGCGGCCTCGACGAGCCGGACATGATAGTCTGCCGCGAGGCCAAGGCCCTGGAAGACCTGACGGCGGCCACGCACGAGCTGCGGCTGCAGCGCATCAAGCATTACACTTTCGACGACAAGCCGGTGTTCCTGTGCCTCGGCCGGGACCTGCGCGAGATAATGGACGCAATAAGCTGAACTTAGCCGTACTTTCAAAAGGGGTTTAACATGAAAACGATAGGAATCATAATGGCCGGCGGCAAGGGCGAGCGGCTTTACCCGCTCACCAAGGAGCGCTCCAAGCCGGCGGTACCGTTCGGCGGCAAGTACCGCATCATCGACTTCGTGCTCTCCAACTTCATCAACTCCGGCATCTACTCCAACTACGTGCTGGTGCAGTACATGTCGCAGTCGCTGATAGAATACCTGCGCTCGACGTGGAACCTCGGCGGCATCACGAAGGAGCACTTCATCACCGTGGTGCCCCCGCAGATGCGCCTGGGCGACATGTGGTACCGCGGCACCGCCGACGCCGTGAAGCAGAACCTCAACCTGATCAACGACTACAAGCCGGACCTCGTGGCCATCTTCGGGGCCGACCACATCTACCGGATGGACATCAGGCAGATGATAGATTTCCACGTGGCCAGCAAGGCCGACGTGACCGTCTCGGCCCTGACCGTGCCCATCAAGCAGGCCTCGCGCTTCGGCACGATAGTGGTGGACGCGAAGAACCGCATTACCGCCTTCGAGGAGAAGCCGAAGAATCCGAAGCCCATGCCGGGCAACCCCAACGCCGTGCTGGCCTCGATGGGCAACTACATCTTCAGCTACGACGCCCTGGTAAAGGTGCTCCACGAGGAATCCGGGGAGGCCGCGGCGCTGGACTTCGGCAAAACCATCCTGCCCAACATCCTCAAGCGCTACCGCGTGTTCGGCTACAACTACGCAGAGCAGGTGCTGCCGGGCAGCAAGCCCTTCGAGGAAAAGAACTACTGGCGCGACGTGGGAACGCTCGAGGCCTTCTGGCAGGCCAACATGGACCTGCTGGGCGCCAAGCCGAAGATGGACCTCAACAACAAGCTCTGGCCCATCCAGGATTCCAAGCACACCGCCGGGCCCTCCAAGGTGATAGAATCCAACCTGCAGGACTGCATGCTGTCCGACGGCTGCATGATAACACAGTCGTCGCTGAAGCGCTGCATCCTCGCCCACGACGTGATCGTGCACGAGAAGTGCCAGCTTGAGGACTGCATCATCATGGACGCCTGCGAGATCAAGGCCGGCTGCCGCCTCAAGAAGGTGATCATGGACCGCTACAACACCATCGAGGCCAAGACCACCATCGGCTACAACTCCGACCAGGACGCGCAGCGCTATTACATAGATCCCGACGGGATAGTAGTGATCCCGCGCGGCATCTCCAAATGGCAGTAGCGGGACTGCCGGGCTGAGCCCCGGCCCCCGCCCAGGCTATGGAAGGCAAGAAATTCAGACTGAAGAACCGGGAAGAGATCCTGGTGATGCTGGGCGCGCAGGACGAGGGCCTGCGCGAGCTGGAGCGCCTGCACCGGGTGCAGATCTACGTCCGGCACCACCCCGAAAGCGAAAGCGCCGACCTCACCGTGAAGGGGCAGCCGGCCGCCGTGGACAAGACGCTGCGGCACATCAAAGCCGCGCTGGAAGATTTCTACGCCGTCCGCCTGACCCCCGAAGAGGCCCGGCCGCCCGAGCAGGGCGCGCTCCCCGAGGGCGTGCTGTACAAGACCCATTACGGCGAGCTGATCAGCCCGCGCACCGAGAACCAGAAAAAATACGTAAGCGCCGTGCTCTCGGGCGACCTGGTGTTCGCCGTGGGCCCCGCCGGCACCGGCAAAACCTTCCTGGCCGCCGCGTGCGCCCTGCGCGCCCTGCGGGCCGGCGAGGTCAAGCGCATAATCCTCACGCGGCCCATAGTGGAAGCCGGCGAAAAACTGGGCTACCTGCCCGGCGACATCTCCGAAAAAGTGGATCCCTACCTGCGACCGCTCTACGACGCCATGCACGCCCTGGCGGGCCCCGACAAGTTCCGCGCCCTGCGCGCCGACGAGGCGGTGGAGATAGTGCCGCTGGCCTACATGCGCGGCCGCACCCTGGAGAACGCCTTCATCATCCTCGACGAGGCGCAGAACACCCTGCCCGAGCAGATGAAGATGTTTTTGACCCGCATGGGCCGCTACTCCAGGATGGTGGTCACCGGCGACGTCACGCAGATAGACCTGAAGGAGAAGGACCGCTCGGGCCTGGTGCTCATCAGGGATATCCTGAAAAAAGTGGAAGGCGTTAAAATGGTGAACTTTACGGGCAAAGACGTGGCGCGCCACCCGCTGGTAAAGGACATCCTGGCCGCCTACGACAGCTGGGAGAAAAAACACCCCTGATGCCCCTGAATCTTTTCTTCGAGACCGCCGTGCCGGCGGAGGTTAAAGCCGCGAAGACGGCGCTGGCCAGGGCCGCCGCGCTGGGCCTGGGCCGCCACGCCAGCAAGCCGGTGAACCTGGTCTACACCGGCGGCCCCGGCATCAAGGACCTGAACCGCCGCTTCCTCGGCAAGAACCGGCTTACCGACGTGATAGCTTTCAACCTCCCCCCAGCCCCCGTGCCAGGCTCGGCCTGGGGCGAGGTCTACGTCTGCGTGCCCGTCGCCGCCAGCCAGGCGCGCGCCCTGGGCCATTCCCTGCTTACCGAACTGCTGGTGCTGACGGCCCACGGGGCCCTGCATCTGGCCGGCATGGACGACGCCACCCCGGCCCTGCGCCGCCGCATGAACCTGAAAACCGCCGCCCTCCTGAAAAAGCTGTAGCGCCCCGCTTTCCGCCGCCCTTATTTGATAAAATATTTATAAATAGGCGCCCCCGGCCGCGGCCGCCGTTTTGTTTCACCCCCGTTCAGCGGGGACGCCGGGGCGCTAACGATTTTCTACCGCCAGCAAGGGCAGACGCACGGAGGCTCCAGTGAATACCGAGATAACCGCCCGCAGTTTCCAGGAAATAGATATCCGCCAGCAGGCGCGCTGGAAGGAGCTGAACGCCTTTAAAACGGCCCGCCTGCCCGGCAAGCCCAAGTTCTTCTGCCTCGACATGTTCCCGTACCCGTCGGGCGACGGCCTGCACGTGGGCCACCCCGAGGGCTACACCGCCACCGACATCATCTGCCGCTACAAACGCATGAGAGGCTTCGAGGTGCTGCACCCGATGGGCTGGGACGCCTTCGGCCTGCCCGCCGAGAACTACGCCATAGAGACGGGAGTGCACCCGCGCATCACCACCGAGAAGAACTGCTCGACTTTCAAGCGCCAGATAGAATCGCTGGGCTTCAGCTACGACTGGGAGCGCGAGATAACCACCATCGACCCGGCCTACTACAGGTGGACGCAATGGATTTTCCTGCAGCTTTTCAAGAAAGGCCTGGCCTATGAAGACACCAGGCCGATAAACTGGTGCCCCAAATGCAAGACCGGCCTGGCCAACGAGGAAGTCTTCCAGGGCAAGTGCGACCGCTGCGAGAGCCCGATAGAGAAGAAGAACCTCCGGCAGTGGATGCTGAGGATCACCGCCTACGGCGACAGGCTGCTGGCTGACCTGGCGGACACCGACTGGCCGCATTCCACCCGCTTGATGCAGGAGAACTGGATCGGCCGCTCCGAGGGCGCCGAGGTGGACTTCGAGGTTCCTTCGATCGGCGAGAAGCTGCGCGTCTTTACCACCCGCCCCGACACCCTCTACGGCGCCACGTACATGGTGCTCGCGCCGGAGCACCCGTTCACGGCCAGGCTGACGACCCCGGAGAAGAAGGCCGAGGTGGAGGCCTATGTCGCCGCCGCCGGCAACAAGTCTGACCTGGAGCGCACGGAGCTGGCCAAGGACAAAACCGGCGTGTTCACCGGGGCCTACGCGGTCAACCCGGTCAACGGCGAAAAGATACCCGTCTGGACAGCGGATTACGTGCTCTCCACCTATGGCACCGGCGCCATCATGGCCGTGCCCGCCCACGACGACCGCGACCACGAGTTCGCGGTGAAGTTCGGCCTTAAGATCATTGAAGTGCTGAAAGCGCCCGCGGATTGGAAGGGCGAGGGCGCCTTCTGCGGCGACGGCGTCTCCATAAATTCCGGCATCATAGACGGCCTGCCCACCCCCGCGGCCAAGAAGAAGATAACGGCCTGGCTCGAGGAGAAAGGGATAGGCCGGCCCAAGGTCAATTTCAAACTGCGCGACTGGCTGTTCTCCCGCCAGCGCTACTGGGGCGAACCCATACCCCTGGTGCACTGCCCGAAGTGCGGCATCGTGCCGGTGCCGGAGAGCGAACTGCCGGTAAGGTTGCCGGAAGTGGAGAAGTACGAACCCACCGGCACCGGGGAATCTCCCTTGGCGGCCATAGACAGCTGGGTAAATACGAAGTGTCCCTCCTGCGGCGGCCCCGGCAAGCGCGAGACCAACACCATGCCTCAGTGGGCCGGCTCCTGCTGGTACTACCTGCGCTATATAGACCCCAAGAACCCCGGCGCTTTCGTCGATAAGGAACTTGAAAAGGCCTGGATGCCCGTGGACCTGTATATCGGCGGCGCCGAGCACGCCGTGCTGCATTTGCTATACGCCAGGTTCTGGCACAAAGTGCTGTTCGACCTCGGGCTGGTCTCCACCAATGAACCCTTCAAAAAGCTGGTGCACCAGGGGATGATACTCTCCTATTCCTACCGCGACTCCAAGGGCGTCTACCGCCCCTATAAAGAGCTAGAGATCGCTGAGGACGGCTCGGCCAGGACCGCGGAAGGCGAGACGATAAAGCCGGTGGTGGAGAAGGTTTCCAAGTCCAAAAAGAACGTCATAAACCCCGACGAGATCTACGAGCGCTACGGGGCCGACGCCTTCCGCCTCTACGAGATGTTCATGGGGCCGCTCGAGGACGCCAAGCCCTGGAACCTGCGCGGCATAGAGGGAGTGTACCGCTTCCTTAGGCGCGCCTACTCCTGGGGCCTGGAGCGCAGCGCGGCGCTGACGGACGCGAAAGCGTCGGGCGAAGACCTGATCCTGCGCCACCAGACCATAGACAAGGTGGGCGCGGACATTGAGGCCCTGAAGTTCAACACCGCCATCTCCGCGCTGATGATCTACCTGAACCGCCTTACGGAACAGAAAGAGACCTCGCGGGAGGACTACGAGACCTTTATCACCCTGCTGCACCCTTTCGCGCCGCATATCGCCGACGAGATGTGGGAACTGGCCGGCGGCGCGGGCACGCTGATGGCGCGCCCCTGGCCCGAGGCGGACAAGTCCGTCATCGCCTCGCGCGACATAGAGATACCGGTGCAGGTCAACGGCAAGGTCAAGGAGCGCCTGCGCGTGAAGGAAACCACGCCGCAGGACGAGATCAAGCGCCTGGCCCTGGAGGCCGCGGCGCCGCACACGGCGGGCAAGACCATCGTCAAGACGATAGTAGTGCCCGGCCGGCTGGTAAGCATCGTGGTCAAATAGGAACGGGGGAAACATGAAGAAGACAGTATTGATGGCGGCTCTGCTGGGGCTGGCCGCCTGCGGGGGTTCCTCGGATATCATCTACAGGCCGGCGGAGCAGAAACTGCCGATCTACATCAAGCACATAGCGATCAGGCCTTTCGCCAACAAGACGCAGCAGTTCGGGCTCGAAGAAAAGATCACCCTCAAGGTGATAGACGAGTTCCTCAAGAACGGCGAGTACACGGTTTCGCCGGAAAGCGCCTCGCAGGGCGGTGGGGTGGGCGAGATCAGCCACTACATCCTGACCCCGATACAGTACGACGTGAATTTGGTGCCCACCGTCTACAAGCTCAACGTGATAGCCGGCGTGCGCCTGCTGGACCGAGAGCAGAACCGGTTCCTCTGGGAGGAGCCCGCCCTGCAGGTGACCAAGATGTACTCGGCCGCCAATTTGCCCGGCGGCCTCACGGAAGAGCAGGCCAGGGAAGCCCTGTGGGAGATCCTCGCGAAGGACGTGGTGCTGCGCACCGTCTCCGGCTTCGGCTCGGTATCGAGCACCTCGCAGAAGCGGCTGCCCGGCAACCAGGACAAGCAGCCCGCGGGCACGGTGAACCCCAACCCCTGATATGCAGACCCTGACCCCCAGGGCCCTCTCCGAGGAGTGGGCCAAAAAGAAGACCCGCCCGGTCTATTACCTTTTCGGCGAAGAGACCGCCATGAAGGAGGCCGCCCTGAAAAAGCTGGAGGACCTCTTCCAGCCGGAGTCTTTCAACTTCTCCGTGCGGGACGCCGAGGTGGCCGATATCGAACAGGCCCTCGACGAGGCCTGTACGGCCCCGATGCTGGCGGAGACCCGCTTCGTAGTTTTGAAGCACGTCGAAAAGCTGAAGAAAGAGCCGATGAAGAAGCTGCTGGCCTACCTGGCAGACCCCTGCCCCAGCGCCTGCCTGCTGCTGCTGGCCGACTGGCCGCGCGAGAAGGCCGACCCGCTGCCCGCCGTACTGGGCAAAGACTGCGCCGCCGTGGATTTTTCTCCTATGACCCCGCCGCAGGCCGTGGAGCGGGTGAATTCCATCCTGCTGACCCGGGGAGTCAAAGCCGACGGCGAGGCCCTGGAGCTGCTGGTGGAGCTGCTCGGCACGGACTCGGTTACGCTCGACGGCGAAACGGAAAAGATAGCCCTCTACATGCACGGCCAGAACCGCTTTTTCAGCCCGGAGGACGCGCTGGCGCTGGCCGGCTTCTCCCGGGTGCAGAACCCTTTCGAACTGGCCAACGCCGTCTGCGGGCGGCGCCCGCGCGAGGCGGCCGAGGCCGCCGCCAAGATGCTGGCCTCGGGCGCGGAGCCCCTGGCGCTGCTGGCGCAGTTCTCCAGGGCGCTGGAGCGGATGCTCAAGGTGAAGCGCCTGTCCGGGGAAGGGCCGTCGGCGGCCTACCAGGCCGGCATGTCCCCCGGCCAGTACCACGCGGCCCTGCGCGACTCTGCCTCCTACACGGACGACAAGCTGCTGCGCTCCCTGCGCCGCTGCCTCGAGGTGGAGGAACTGCTTAAATCCTCCTCCAAGCGGGACCCCTCCCTGCTGCTGAGGCAGCTGGTGCACGAGATAACCGCGGGCAAATAGCAAAACCCCGGCTGACTGCGCCGGGGTCGCTCTTTCTTTTGAGGAAAGTTATTTTACCGAGGGGTTCTTCGCTACCGTCTTGATGCGGGCGGCCAGGCGGGACTTGCGGCGGGCGGCGGTTTTCCAGTGAAGGGTCCCCGTCTTAGCGGCTTTGTCCAGCAGAGAATAGGCCTTGGGCAGCATCTTCTGCGCGTTCTCCAAGTCCTTCTTCTCGACGAGCGCGCCGAATTCCTTGGCGGTGTCGTGTATTCTGGTTTTTACGCCCCTGTGCTTAGAAGCGAGTTTTTCTGATTTGCGCCAGGCTTTGATAGCGCTGGTATGCCTTCCGGTCTTGAGTTTTGCCATATTAGTGATAGTTTATCATTCTATGCCTGAAAAAGCAAATGCGGCGGGCAGCGGCGGCGCCCCCTTCACCCGGGGCCTGGCCGGCATGACCGCCGCCAACCTGGTGACCAAGGCGCTGGGCTACGCCAGGGACGCGCTGCTGGTGGCCGTCTTCGGCGCGGGCGCGCTGGCCGACGCCTATTACGCCGCCTTCCGGCTGGTCAACGTCTTCAGGCGCACCGGGGGCGAAGGCGCCCTCAACGCCGTCTTCATCCCGCTGCTGGAAAAGGAGAAGCTGAAGTCGCCGGAAGCCGCGCGGGAGTTCTTCTCCTCCGCCTGGACCGTGATCTTCTGCCTGTCGGCCCTGCTGGCGGCCGCGGGCATAATATTCAGGCAGCAGTTCGCCCTGCTGGCAGCCTGGGGCTTCCGCGGCGAGCCGGCCCAGCTGGAGCTCACCGCCCTGCTGGCCGCCGTGCTGATGCCGCACCTGCTGTTCGTGAACCTTTCCGCCCTTTTCACGGCGGCCCTTAATTCCGCCCGCAAGTTTTTTCTGCCGGCCCTGGCCCCGGCCGCCTTCTCGGTGGCGGTGATCGGCGTGCTGCTCTCTTTTCACCTGGGCTATTTCGGGGAGCTCGACGGAAGGGGCCGGATACTGGTGGTGGCCGCGGCGGCCTCCGCCTCGGGCCTGCTGCAGGCGCTGGTGCTGCTGCCGGCGCTGCTGCGCGAGGGTTACGTCCTGAAGTTCACCAACCCGCTCGGCAAGCTTTCAGCCGCCCCGGCCCTGCTGGCGGCGGCCCCCGCCGCCCTAACGCTGGCGCAGGACCAGGTGTCGCTGCTGATAAACACGGTTTACGCCAGCTTCCTGCCCGCCGGAGCCATCACCGCCATCTACAACTCCGCGCGCCTGGTACAGTTCCCGGTTTCCCTCTTCGCGGCTTCGGCCGCGGCGGTTTCCCTGCCGGCCATGGCCACCTGCAGCGCCGCCGGCGACCTGCCTGGCTTCCGCGCCCGCCTGAAGGAGGCCATGGCCTCCTCCTGGCTGATCATGCTGCCGGCCGCGGCGGGCATAGCCGCTACGGCCCTGCCGGTCTGCCGCGCCCTGTTCGAGCACGGCCGCTTCTCGCCCGAGGACAGCGCCATGACAGCCCAGGCCCTGCTCTGGCTGGCCGCCGGCCTGCCGGCCTACGGCTTCAACAAAGTGGCCGCCTCCGCGCTTTACGCGCAGGGCAGGCAGCGGGGGCCTCTTATAATAATTTCCGCGCAGCTCGCCCTCAACGCCCTGCTCTGCCTGCCGCTGATGCGCCTGATGGGCACGGGCGGGCTGATGCTGGCCACCTCGCTGAGCTCCTGGGCCGCCGCCATAGCCTTCCTGTTCGAGCTGCGGCGCAGCTCCGGCTTCAACCCTTTCTCCGACCTGCCGCTGGCCCGCCCCGCCGTTTCCGCGGCCGCCGCCGCTCTGGCCGCCCTCGGGCTGACCCGGGCGCTGGCCCCGGCCGGCCCGCTGGCCGTTACCGCCGCCGCGGTGCCCGCCGCGATAGCGGTCTATTTCGCCGGGCTGCGCCTGCTGGGCGTGGAGGAGCGCAAACTGGTGACGGGCGGGAGGTTCTGATGGACCTGTCCCACCTGCCGGCCGGCCCCGGCGTCTACCTGATGCGCGACGCCACGGGCACCGTGCTCTACGTCGGCAAGGCCAAAGACCTGCGCGCCCGCGTGGGGCAGTATTTCGGCAAAAGCCCGGCGGATACCCGCCGCAAGATCCCCAATCTGGTGGCGCTGATCCGGCGCATAGACTACGTGGCCTCCGCCAGCGAGCGCGAGGCGCTGCTGACCGAGCGGCAGCTGATCCACAAGCTGCAGCCCTTCTTCAACGAGATGTGGAAGGATTCCAAATCCTACCCGTACCTGGAACTGACACGCGAGGATTTCCCCCGCCTGCTGTTCACCCGCCGCAAGACGCGCGACGGCGGCCGCTACTTCGGGCCCTACCCCAAGGTAGAGCCGCTCAAGAAGCTGCTGGCCTACCTGTGGCGCATAAAATTCGTGAACCTGCGCCGCTGCCGCTGGATTTTTTCGCTGGCTGAACCGCTGCCGGAAAAGAAAATAAAGGCCTGCCTTTATTTCCACACTGGCCAGTGCACGGCGCCCTGCGCGGGCAGGATCTCTAAAACGGCCTACGGCGCGCTGGCCGGGCGCGTGGCGGATTTCCTGGCCGGCGATTTCAACAAGCTGCGCGGCGGCTTCGAGGCGAAGATGGGCAGGGCCGCCGCGGCCCTGCGCTACGAGGAAGCGGCGCTCTACCGCGACTTCCTGAACGCCTTCGACCACATGGCCGAGCGCGTACTGGTGGGCAAGCTGGAGCCGGATTTCCTGGAGAAGGCAGTGGGCCGCACCGGCGCGGTGACGGCGCTGAAAGAAGCGCTGGGCCTGGCCCGCCCCCCGGCGCATATAGAGTGCTTCGACACCTCCAGCCTGTTCGGGCGGCAGGCCGTGGGCTCCTCGGTGTGCTTCACCGGCGGCGAGAAGAACACTTCCCATTACCGCCGCTACAGGATAAAATTCGAGAACGCGCCCGGGGGCTCCGACGATTTCGCGATGATAGAGGAGGTAGTGGGGCGCAGGCTGGCCCAGCTCAAGAAGCGCGGCGAGGAGCTGCCGGACCTGCTGGTGATAGACGGCGGGCCGGGGCAGCTGGCGGCGGCGATGAAAGCCATCGGAGCGGCGAAGGTGAGGGTGGAAGTGATAAGCCTGGCCAAGCGGCTGGAAGAGATATATTCCCCCCGCCGCGTCCGGCCGCTGCTGCTGGACCGCGCGCACCCGGGCCTGCGGCTGCTGCAGGCGCTGCGCGACGAGGCGCACCGCTTCGGCATCACCTACCACCGCAAGCTCAGGGGGCGGTCGGAGCTGGAGGGATAAATGACCAGGGAAGAAGTTTTAAAAAAGATGAAAGAGCACACGCCGTTCCGGCAGGCGGTGTGGAAGGCGTGCATGCGCATACCCGAGGGGCAGACGCGCAGCTATAAGTGGATAGCGCAGCAGATAGGCAGGCCGGGCGCCGTGCGCGCCGTAGGGTCCGCGCTGGGAAAGAACCCTTTCGCGCCGGTGGTGCCCTGCCACCGCGTGATAAAGGCAGACGGCTCCCCCGGCGGGTTCTCCGCACCTGGCGGACTGGCCGCCAAGATAAAACTCCTCAAAAAAGAAAAAGCCTTATAGGGCCGGCGCCCGAATGAAAAACCCGGGGCAGCCCGGATTTTCCATGTTTCGCCTCCGGCGGGAAGTCATTTTCCGGGCGGCACGGCCTCCGGTGAAACGTCGGCCGGCTCGGCGTCCCAGCGCTTCATGGATTCGAGGGCGCTCTCATAGGGGTCCGGGGAGACGCTGACCGAGCCGGCGAAGGGCCTGTCCATCTCCACGATAAAGAACAGCAGGATGCCGAGCGTGGCCGCGTAGATGCCCAGCATGAAGTCGTTAAGGCGGGTTACGCGCAGGCCGTAGCACAACAGGAAGTTGAATACTATGCACAGCGCCATCGTGGCCCACAGGGCGGCGGGCACTACCGAGCCGCCGGCGGCGCTGAGCCTGGCGCGGCGGTACACGTTCAACTCGTTGGTTTTATCCCAGATCTCCGTCAGCAGTATCTCCTCGCGCGCGCCCTTCGGGTTTATTACCGCCGCCTTGTGAAAAATGGCGTTGAACTTATGAGCGGTGGGCTCCGAGCGCCCGGCTTCGGACATGGCGGGCCATTCCTCGGCGATGACCCCCCTCAGGTACTCGCGCACGGCCTCGCGCGCCGCTGAAGCCGCGGGGCCCCCGTACACGGCCAGGTCGCGGACCAGTTCGCCGGAGACGCTGGCCTCGGAAGCCACCGCCGACTCGGCCGCGCTGTAGGCTTCCCAGACCGTTACCGAAGAGAAGGCCAGCAGGAGCGAAAGGATCATGGCCACCACGCCGAGCATGCCCACGGCGACCTCGTTGGCCTCGGGGTCGTATTCCAGGGGGCAGACGCGCCGCCACAGGCGGTGCCCTGCCAGCGCGGCCGCCGGCAGGCCCGCCGTCAGGCCCAGGAAAACCACCCAGTTCGGAAGATCATATATCCACATAGAGAGTCACGCTCCTTTGAAATTTCCGCCGCCGCCGCGGTTGGGGACCGCTGCCGCCGTGATCACCCCGCCCCTGCCCGCGGCGGATTCGGCCCAGCTCAGCAGGACGGAGAGAGGGATCAGCGCCGGCGCCAGGGCGGCCGTCACGAAGACCGTATAGGCCCGCAGGGCCGCGTTCTTCACCGCCGGCACATCTCCCCGCTTCAGATACTTGAAGGCGAAATCCGGCTCGCAGCCCAAGACGTTCAGGATGGTCTGCCACCAGCCGTAGGGGCCGTATTCAAGGGAAAAATGCGACAACCCCGCCACGGTGAAGCCGGCCCGGCCGAGCGCGGCTTCCAGGGTTTCCGGGGAATACTGCCTGAGGTGGCGGGGCAGGTCGAGATAAAACCACTTTCCAGGGTTCAGCGCCGCCTGCCAGCTGGAGATGTTAGGGACGGACACGATCAGGACCGAACCTTCCTCCGCCAGGAGCCGGCGCAGCCCCAGCAGCGCCCCGTGCGGGTCCGCCAGGTGCTCCAGCACGTGCCAGGCGGTGACGGCGCCGAGCGCCCCCGGGCGCAGGGCCGCCGTATCCAGCGTGCCCCTGATAAAGGCTCCGTCCGGGCCCGCATCGGGCGCATGCGGGTCCAGGCCGAAGCAAGGCACCCCGGAGGCGGTGAGGGCCCGCACGAATTCCCCGCTGCCGCAGCCGAAGTCGAGCACGTCCCCCGGGGACCTGTACTTCGCCAAAAACCGGACGCGCCGCCAGTTAAAGAATTTTTCCAGCACCCGCGTCAGGCCGGAGGCGGGCTTAAAATAGGACGCCGGGTAGTCGGTCGCGGCGGCCACCGCGGCCGGGTCGGGCAGGCAGACCAGGCCGCAGTTCCCGCATTCATGGAGGTGGTAGAGCTCCCCGGACGGATAGACGAAATCCCCGCGCGAAAGCAGCAGACGCATGTCTTTAGAGCCGCAATCCGGGCAGCTGGGCTCCTGTTTTTCCCGTTCGAAAGGCATATTAAGTTTATCCCGCCAACAAAAAGCCCGGCGGGGCCGGGCTCTGGGCGCTGAGAGCGGCGCGGCTAGCCGACCATGTCGCCCAGGGCGAACATCGGCATGAACATGGCTATGACTATGGTGCCGATGACGGTGCCGAGGAAGATCATGATGAGCGGCTCGAGCATGGAGGTCAGGCCTTTGACGGCGGTGTCCACCTCGGTATCGTAGAAGTCGGCTATCTTGGTCAGCATGTTGTCGAGGCTGCCGGTCTCTTCGCCCACGCTGATCATCTGGATGACCATCGCCGGGAAGATGCCGGATTTTTTAAGCGGGTCGGAGATGCGGCCGCCCTCTTTGATGGAGTCGCGGCTGTTGTTGATGGCTTCCTCGATCACCTTGTTGCCGGCCGTCTGCGCGACGGTCTCCAGGCCCTGCAGTATCGGAACGCCGGATTTTATCAGCGTGCCGAGCGTGCGGCTGAACTTGGCCACGGCGACTTTCTTGAGCAGTATGCCGAAGACGGGGAGCTTGAGGGCGATCTCGTCCACCTTCCTGGCGCCCTTGGGCGTCTTCATCCATTTTTTAAACAGCCAGACGCCGAGCGCGCCCGGCGGGACCAGGAAAACCAGGTACTTGCGCATGAAATTAGAGAGGTCGATGAGCACCTGCGTGATGAACGGCAGCTTGGCGCCGAAGCCCGCGAAGATGTCCGCGAAGATGGGGATGACGAAAACGATCAGGAAGATGGTGATCAGGCCGGCGGCGCTGAACACGACCACGGGGTACATCAGCGCGCTCTTGACCTTGCCCTTCAGGGCCTCGTTGGCCTCCAGGTAGGCGGAGAGGCGCTCGAGGATGGTGTCCAGGATGCCGCCCACTTCGCCGGCGCGGATCATGGCCACGTAAAGCTCGGTGAAGGCGTTGGGGTGTTTCTTCATCCCGTCCGCGATCGAGAGCCCGGACTCGATGTCGGTCTTCAGGGAGGTCAGCACCAGCTTGAAATTAGGGGCTTCGGCCTGCTCGCTGAGTATGGTCAGGCCCTGCACGATGGGCACGCCGGAAGAGACCAGCGTGGAGAGCTGCCGGGAGAAAATAACGACGTCCTTGTTGTTGATGCTGCCGCCCTTCTTGCCGGACTTCTTGGCGGCGCCGGCCTTTATCTCGGTGACGGAAAGGCGCTGGCTCCGCAGGCGGGCCATCGCCGTCCTTTCGTCGGCGGCCTCCACGTTGCCCTCGACGACTTTGCCGGAAGGGTCCTTGGCTTTATAGGCGAATTGCATGCTTTTTCTTTTTCCCGCCCGCCGCGTTTATCAGCTGGAAACCGACAGCGTTTTCTGCAGCAGCTTCTTAAGGTCCTCGGGGTCAGTGGAGCGCGTTATGGCTTCCTGGTAGCTGATCTTCTGCTTCTTGTAGAGCTCCACGAGCGACTGGTTCATCGTGACCATGCCGAACTTGCCGCCGGTCTGGATGATGGTGGCGATCTGCTCGATCTTCTGCTCGCGGATGAGGTTCCTGACGGCGGAATTGGCGATCAGCACTTCGCAGCAGAGGGTGCGGCCGGTGCCGCTGGCCATGGGCAGCAGCTGCTGGGCGAACACGGCCTGCAGCACGAAAGAGAGCTGCACGCGGATCTGCTCCTGCTGGTGCGGCGGGAACACGTCGATGATGCGGTTGATGGTCTGGGCGGCGTCCGAGGTGTGCAGCGTGGCGAACACCAGGTGGCCGGTTTCCGCGATGTTGAGCGCGGCGCTGATGGTTTCAAGGTCGCGCAACTCGCCGATCAGGATCACGTCGGGGTCCTGGCGCAGCACGTGGCGCAGGGCCGCGCCGAAGGTCTCGGTGTCGGCGCCCACTTCGCGCTGGTTGACGATGCTCTTCTTGTGCGTGTGGACGTACTCGATAGGGTCTTCCACGGTGATGATGTGGTAGTTGCGGTGCTCGTTGAGGTAGTCGATCATCGACGCGAGCGTGGTGGATTTGCCGGAGCCCGTGGGGCCGGTGATCAGCACCAGGCCCTTGGTCATCTTCATCAGTTCGTAGACCACGGGCGGGAGGTTCAGTTCCTCGAAGGTCTTGTACTTGCTGGGGATGGAGCGGATGGCCGCGCCCACCACGCCGCGCTGGCGGTAGGCGTTCATGCGCAGGCGGCCGAGGCCCTTGATGCCGAAAGCGAAGTCGAGCTCGTTGGTGGCCTCGAAGCGCTGGCGCTGCGCGTCGGTCATCAGCGAGAAGATGAGCGTCTGGCACATCTCGGGGGTGAGCTTCTCGAAAGGGGTCTGGATCAGCTCGCCGTCGATGCGCAGCATCGGGGTGGCGCCGGCGGTGATATGGATGTCCGAGGCGTTCTTCTCGTGCATCATTATGAACAGCTCGCTCATTGTAACCATGTGGGTGTGCTCCTGTAGAAAGGCTTAAATTTAGTCTACGTCCGACCCGGTGACGCGGATGACTTCTTCCACCGTGGTCGCTCCCGTAAAAAGTTTGCGCAGCGCCGATTCCCTCAGGGTTATCATGCCGTTCTTGCGCGCCGCCTCTTTGATCCTGGAGGTATGCGCCTTCTCTATGATAAGCGCCCGGAGAGCGTCGTTGACCTCGAGGATCTCATGGATACCCATGCGGCCCTTGTAGCCGGTGTTGGCGCAGATTTCACAGCCCCTGCCCCTCGACAGGATAATTTTACCATTTTTAATATTATTATCAAGGAGCGGCTTGGGCACCCCCAGGCTGACCAGCAGTTCGGGAGTCACCTCGTAGGTTTCCTTGCAGTTCTTGCAGATGCCGCGCACCAGGCGCTGGGCCACCACCATCAGCAGCGTGGAGGAGGTCAGGAAAGGCTCGATGCCCATCATGCCGATGCGGGCGATGGCGCCTGGGGCGTCGTTGGTGTGCAGCGTGGAGAAGACGAGGTGGCCGGTCATGGCGGCGTTGATGGCCGTGGACATGGTCTCGAAGTCGCGGATCTCGCCCACCATGATGACGTCGGGGTCCTGCCGCAGGAAGGAGCGCAGGCCGGCGGCGAAGGTGAGGCCCACGTCGTTGTTGACCATCACCTGGTTTATCCCCTCCAGCTGGTACTCGATGGGGTCCTCGATGGTGACGATGTTGACGTCCGGGGCGTTGAGCGTGGCGAGCGCGGAGTAGAGGGTGGTGGATTTGCCCGAGCCAGTGGGCCCGGTGACGAGGTTGATGCCGTGCGGGGCCTTGAGGCACTTGGCGAAGATGGCCAGGTTCTCCGGCTCCATGCCCAGGTCCTCGAGCCGCAGCTTCAGGCCGGAGGAGTCCAGGATACGCATGACCACCTTCTCGCCGGGGCCGCAGGGCAGGATGGAAACGCGCAGGTCCACCTCGTGGTCCTCTATCCTGAGTTTGCTGCGGCCGTCCTGCGGCAGGCGGCGCTCGGAGATGTCGAGCGTAGACATGATCTTGAGGCGGCTGACGATGGCGTTGTGGAATTTCTTGGGCGGCGAGGGCTGCACGTGCAGCACGCCGTCTATGCGGAAGCGGACCTTGGTCTCTTTGTAGGTCGGCTCAATGTGGATGTCGGAGGCGTGGGCCTTGATGGCCGAGGAGATGATGAGGTTCACCATCTTGATGATAGGCGCGGCCTCGCCCGTGGCCTCCAGCGAGATCAGGTCGTCGCCGCCGCCCTTGTTCGCGTCCTCCTCCACCAGCGAGACGTCGGTGGTGCCGTTCACCGTCTTGCGGAGGATGTCGTCGAGGGCCTCCTTGGAGGTCTTGGTGCCGTAATTTTTGTCGATCGCCTCGTTGATGTCGGATTCGGCGCCGAAGACGGGCTTGATGTCGAAGCCCGTCATCATCTTCAGGTCGTCGAGGACCACGATGTTGAGCGGGTCTTCCATCGCGACCTTCAGCTTGTTGTCTTCCTTGGCCACCGCCACCAGGCCGTAGCGGCGGGCGATGTTCTCGGGGATGATCTTCAGGACTTCGTCTTTTATGGCGACGCCGCGCAGGTCCACGAACTCTATGCCGAACTGCCGGCTGAGGAACTCCAGCAGCTTGCGCTCGTCGATGAATTTTTTATGGACCAGCAGCTGCCCCAGTTTGCCGCCGCTGGTGCGCTGCATCTCCAGCACTTCGGTCAGCTGGGCGGACGTGATCAGGCCCGAGGAGACCAGCATCTCCCCGAGGCGCCTGGAAATATTTACAGCTATGCCTTTTTCGGACATGTTAAACGCCGCTTTCGATATCCATATAATACTATATCTATTGGCGGGGCTTTGCTCAAGATTGTTTCAATCTTTTATCCCCCCCGGGAAGCGTTTAAAAGAGTTCTTCGTCTGATTCCTGCGCCTTGAGGTATTTCACCTGCTCGGAACTATCCGCCTGGGGGTTCTCGAAGCCGGTCGGGTCCTGCTCGGAGCCGCCGGCCGCGGGCGCGTCGGGCAGGGGCAGTATGGGAACTTCCCTGGACTTGGCGGGCTTGCGCGCCTTGGGCCTGGCGGCCTTTTTGGCCGGGGCCGCGCTGGCGCTCTTTTCTTTGGAGGAGAAGTCCAGCAGTTCGATGGCGTTATTGTTTATGCCGCGCACGATGTCCTGCTTGGCGGCGTCCACCTCGAACTGGTAGATCAGGGGTTCCTGCCTGGGCCTGAGCAGGCGGTACTGCACGACCAGGATGTCGCCGTGCAGCGGGGTGGCGGTCCACTCCTCGTTGGCGCCGCCCGAATTGGACAGGAAGGAGTTGGCGAAGTGGATGCCGATGGCGCCGCGGCCGCCGGAAAGCTTGTAGCCTTTGACGATATCGAGGGCTTTCTTTATGTTCTCGTTGGCGGGTTGAGGGGCGGGAGCGGGCGCCGGTGCGGGCGCGGGCTGCGCCTCCGGGGCCGGGGCGGCCTGCCCGGAGGCGGGAGCCGGCTCTTCAGCCTTGGGCTCAACCTGGCTGGGCATGGAGGCCGGCCTCTTCTTGCCGGTAGGGATCATGGTCGAAAGGCCGGGGAAACCGCCGCCCTCGCCCATGAAGAAATAGCCGAGGCCGCCGGCGGCTATAGAGCCGAAAACTATGAGTATCGCGATGAAAGCCGTCCTGCCGCCTTTCTTTTTGGGCTTGTCGGGGGAAGCGCCGGCTTCGGGCTTTCCCTTCGACTGGGGCATGGGCATGCGCAGGGTCTTTTCGGGGGATTCCGCGGGCGCGGCCGGCGTCACGGCGACGGCCGGGGCCAGCTGGGCGGAAGGGCCGGGCGCCGGGGCCGCCTCGGCGGGCCTGGGGGCTGGGGCCGCCGCGGGAGCGGGCTGGTTGAACTGGAAAGCGTGCTGCACCTGCGGCGCGGGCGCCGGGGCCGGCTGGGGCTGCGCGGGCGCGTGCTGTACCGGAGGGAACTGGAAACCCTGCTGCGGGGCCGGCGCGGGCGCCGGGGCGGGGGCCGGGGCGGGGGCCGGGGCCGGCTGGGGAATACCAAAATCGTAAGTGGGCGGCTTGACGGGACGGGGCTCGGCGGGCGCGGCTTCCTGGCGCGGCTCTATCTGGAACTGCTGCACGTCGGGCTTGGAGGTTACCACCGTAAAATCGTAGACCACGCCGCCGGCCTGCTGCGGCAGGGGCTCGAGGGCTTCGGGCCGGAAAGCGCCGGGAGGGGCGGCCTCGGGACCGGGAAGGGGCTTGTCGTAATGGGAGCCGTAGACGTAGGCGGGCGGCTGGGTCTGGCCCAGGCTCTTCAGCTTGCGGCTGGTAAGGCCGGGATCCTCGGCCTCGTCCTTCAGTTCCTTGCCGAGGCCGCTTTCCAGCTTGATCTCGGCGCCGCGCTTGATGCTCTTGAAGGTCTTAACCTCTATCCTGGGGCCGGGCTTTTCTTCCGCGGCAGGCTGCTCCGAAATCGAAGGGGCGGCCAGGGGTTCCATCTTTAAGCCGGGCTGCTCTGCGGCGGGCCGGGCGGCAGGGGGCTCTACTGCCTGGGGGGCAGGGGCGTAAATCTCGGGGGCAGAGGCCGGCGCGGAGGCTTCAGCGGCGGGGGCCGGCGCGGGCGCGGCCTCTTCTTTAAGGGAGAGCTCTTCTTTCCTGATCTCTTCTATCTGGCGCAGGGTCTCGGCCTTTTCCTTAAGGTCGGAAAGGTGCCGGACCTGCTCCAGCTCTTTAGCGCCGTCGTCCTGCTTCAGGCGCTCGCCCTTGAGGCGGGCCTCCAGCTCCTGTATGCGGGTCTTGTTCTTGCGCTCCTCCATCTCGTTCATGCGTATCTTCTCGAGGAGGAGGTTCTTTTCCCAGCGGGCGGCTTCCAGCTCTTCCTGTATGCGGGAGAGGCGGATGTCGAACTTCTCGGCCAGGTCGTAATCGGTTTCAGCGGGGCCCTTGGGGGAGGCGGGCCCTTCTTTATAGGCCCCGAGGATATTATCTATGGTGTCGAGCAATTCGCCGTAGGAGGCGCCGGTGCCGGGCTCTTTGTTCTCGAAATAGCTGACGGAGGAATTGAAGCCGGTTTCGTATTCGTAGGAATTGGTAAGGGGGCCGGCGGCCACCATGCGGCCGGTGCCCACGCTGAGGGCCGCGGCTATTTCGGCCACCTGGGTGGCGGGGCGCCAGTCGCCGGCATTGTCGCCGGTGGCGCTCTCGGGGCAGACCAGGCTCTCCTCGGCAAAAGCGGGCAGGGCCAGCATTTCTGCCGGCTCGTAGGGACCGAGGATATTGCCTTCCGAGTAGAACCAGTATTTCATAGGTACTATAAACAGTTTACATTTCGTGTATTTAGAATTTAATTCAAACTTGTGGCCATTTTGTTACGCCGCCCCCCCCGCTCAAACCGCTACCTTGATATCTTAACACCGCGCCATTACAGATATATTTCAGCGGAGGTCCGCGAGGAGCCAAGTCGGGGGCCTGGCAGGGGCAGGAATGCCCAGTCTGGAAGACCGCCCAGGACAGATTATGCCCTGGTTATAAAAAACAGGCTGCCTTTAAGGCAGCCTGTTCTGTTTCCTGTACCGCCCGGGGCTATAGTTTTGCTATCGCAACCGAGAGGCGGCGGAGGGTTTCGGGCTGGCCGAGGAGTTCGGCTATTTCCACGGCGCCTGTGGGGGTGACGGCCTGGCCGGAGATGGCTATGCGCAGGGGCCACATGACCGGGCCCAGCTTGGCGCCCTTGGCCTCGGCGTAGCCTTTAACGGCAGCAAGAATAGAGGCGTAGTCCCAGGCAGGCAGGGCGGTTAGGATCCCCTGCAGTTCGGCCAGCGTAGCCTTGCTGCTTTCCAGCGTAGTCTTGTTCTTGGCGTGGACGAAAAGCTCCGCGGAATACTGCTCTTCGAGCTTGGCCAGGAAAACCACCATCGCCGGAATGTCGGCCAGCTTCTCCACCTTGCCCTGTATATAGCCGGTCAGTTTGACGGCGTCGAAGCCCTTAACCACAGCCTCGGGGTAGAACTTCAGGAACAGCTCATGCGCCTTCGCCGGCGGCAGCGCCTTCACGTGCTGGGCGTTCAGCCAGGCCAGCTTGGTCTCGTCGAACATGGCCGGCGCCTTGCCGATGCGGGCTATGTCGAATTTTTCGATAAGGTCGGCCTTGGTGAAGAACTCCTGCTCGGTGCCCGGGTTCCAGCCCAGCAGCGCGATGTAATTCAGTATCGCCTCGGGCAGGAAGCCCTTGCCCAGCAGGTCCGCCAGCGCCGCGCTGCCCTCGCGCTTGGAGAGCTTCTTGCCGTTGGGGCCCATGATATGCGGCAGGTGGATGTGCTCCGGGGCGCTCCAGCCGAAGGCGCCGTAGAGCAGCAGGTACTTGGGCGTCGACGAGATGTACTCGCAGCCGCGCATCACGTGCGTGATGCCCATCAGATGGTCGTCCACCACGTTGGCGAAATTGTACGTCGGGAAGCCGTCGCGCTTGAGCAGGATCTGGTCGTCGAGCTGCTTGTGGTCCACGGTGATGTCCCCGTAGACGAAATCCTTGAAAGTAGTGCTGCCCTCGCGGTCTATCTTCTGCCTGATCACGAAAGGCAGGCCTTTGGCCAGGTTCGCCCGCACCTCCGCCTCGCTGAGGCGGCTGCAGCGCCCGTCGTAGCCGAGTATCGGTCCGTCCTGCTCCTCGTCGGGCTCCTCCTGCTTTTCATGCTTCTCGCAGAAACAGCGGTAGGCGCGGCCGGAGGCCAGCAGTTTATCCGCGTATTCGCGGTAGATGGGGCAGCGCTCGCTCTGCACATAGGGCCCCACGGGGCCGCCCTTGTCCGGCCCCTCGTCGTGCTCCAGGCCGGTCACGGCCAGGCTCTCGTAGATCACCTTCACGCTGTCCCCCACCAGGCGGGCCTGGTCGGTATCCTCTATGCGCAGGATGAAGACGCCCTTGTTCTTGCGGGCGTAGAGGTAGGCGTACAGCGCGGTCCTGAGGTTGCCTATGTGCATATAGCCCGTCGGGCTGGGGGCGAATCTGGTCCTGACTTCCATGTTGTCGTTCCTTGTCTGCGGTTGGGGATAAATTACTTGCCGGACTCAGCCAGCAGCTCGCGGGCGTGCTTGAGGCCCAGGTCGGTCGACTGCTTCTTGCCGCCCAGCATGCGGGCGATCTCCGCCTCGCGGGCGGGCTCGTCGAGGCGGCGCACCGCGGCTGCGGCCACCCCGGCCCTGACGTCTTTCTCCACGAAGAAATGCGCCGAGCCGAAGGCGGCCACCTGCGGCAGGTGGGTGATGCAGAAGATCTGCTTGCCGGCCGCCAGGCGGGCCAGCTTCTCGCCCACCAGCCGGCCCGTGACGGCGCCCACGCCGGCGTCCACCTCGTCGAAGACCTGCACCCCGATGTGGTCGGCTTTAGACAGCGCCGTCTTGAGCGCCAGCATGATGCGGGCCATCTCGCCGCCGGAGGCCGTGTAGCGCAGCGGGCGCAGCGGGTAACCGGGATTGGCGGTAAAAAGGTATTCCACGGAGTCGCCGCCGAAGGAGGAGATGGCGTTCTCGTCGTAGGCGGCGTCCACGGCGAAGCGGACTTCCTTGAAGCCCAGCCCCTGCGCCTCTTTCAGGATCTCGGCCGAAAGTTTTTTAGCGGCGGCCTCGCGCCGGTCGTGCAGGGCCAGGGCCAGCTTCTCCAGCTTCGCCCTGGCGGCGGCCAACTTCTTCTCCAGCTCGGAGCGGTCCAGCGTCAGGTCCTCGAGGCCGTTGAGCTTCAAGCGCAGTTCCTCTGCCTTCGCCAGCACGGCCGGGATATCGGTGCCGTATTTCTTCTTCAGGGTCTTGAATTTCTCAAGCCGGGACAGGCAGCGGTCCACCTCGCCGGGGTCGGAGTGCACGCCCTTGCCGTAGGCACGCAGTTCCCCCGACAGGTCGCGCAGCTCGATGGCGGCGGCAGCCAGCCTGGCGGCCAGGGGCTCGGCCTGGGGATCAATGGCGGCCAGGGACTTTAATCTCTCCACCGCCTTCTCGGCGTTCCCGGCGGCGTCGTCGACAAGGCCGTGGGCGTCGCCGGAGAGGGTAAAGAGCTTCTCGGAATTCTTCAGGCGCGGCCAGAGGGCTTCCAGCTCCTCCTCCTCGCCCTCTTTCAAATTCGCGGACTCGATCTCGCCCAGCTGGAAGCGGTAGAGGTCCAGCAGGCGGCCGCGCTCGTCTTCAGACATGGAGACGGCGTTGAGGCTTTCCTCCAGCGCGCGGGCGGCGGCCCAGGCCTCCTCCACGCCCTTGGCCTCTTTCTCCAGTTTGCCGTAGCGGTCCAGCAGGTCGCGCTGCGTCTCGGGCTTCAGCAGGCTCTGGTGCTCGTTCTGGCCGTGGAAATCCACCAAATAGCCGCCCAGCTCGGACAGCTGCGCCAGCGCGGCGGCCGCGCCGTTCACGGCTGCGCGGGTGCGGCCCCTGGGATCGGCCTGCCGGCGTATTTTCACCAGCCCGCCCTTCACGCCCCAGCGCTCGGCCAGCTTCGGCGGCAGATTCTCGGCCAGGAACTCCCCCTCCACCTCGGCTGTCTCCGCCCCGGGCCGCAGGATGTCGGAACCGGAGCGCTCGCCGAGCAAAAAGCCCAGCGCTGAAATTATGATGGACTTGCCCGCCCCGGTTTCCCCGGTAAAAATATTAAGCCCCGGGCCCGGCTCCAGGTCCAGCCGGTCTATCACGGCGAAGTTTTTGATGGAAAGTTTTTTCAGCACGGCTCAGGTCACCTTTCTCCCCAGCTCAGCTTGCGGCGCAGGATATCGAAATAGGAGAAACTCGCCGGGGCCAGCATCTCGAAGCTGCGGGGATGCCGCCTGACCAGCACCGTGTCTCCGGGCTCAAGGCCGAAATTCTCCTGGCCGTCTATAGAGAGCGACAGCACCTGCGGGGCGTAGCGCCCGGCCTGCACCTCCACCTGCAGCTCCTCCGAAGCGGACAGCACTATGGGCCTGTGGGTAAGCGTGTGCGGGCAGATGGGCGAGAGCAGGAAGACCTCCAGGTCCGGCATCACTATCGGGCCCGAGGCGGCCAGGCTGTAGGCCGTGGAGCCGCTGGGCGTGGAGACTATCAGCCCGTCGCCGAAATAATCGGACAGGAAGCGGCCGCCGAAAGAGGCCTTCAGCTGGAAGGCGCGGGCCTCGGGGTTGCGCATCACGCAGTCATTAAGGGCCGGCAGCGGGCCGAACACGGGCTTGCCGCCGCGCAGCACGCTGACTGAAAGCAGGCTGCGCTTTATCTTGAAAAACTTGCCGGCCAGGAAGGCGTCGACGCTCTTCAAAAACTCTTTCTGTTCAATGCCGCTCAGGAAGCCCAGGCCGCCGGCGTTGATGCCTAGTACCGGCAGGCCGCGGCCGATAACGTGGCGCGCGGCGTACAGCACGGTGCCGTCGCCGCCCACGGCCACGGCCGCGTCGGCGGACTTGAGCTCGCAGGCCGCGTCGTTGACGCAGACCTTCTGCACCCTGGCCCCGGCGGCGCGCAGCCGGCGCTCTATGGCCGCCGCGTAGGTGATGGCCTTGCGCCGCTTGGAATTGAAGAACAGGACCACGTTCTTTATGCGTTTCATGTGTTTATCCGCCTTTATTTGACCGGCGGGGCTTTTTGATCCAGCTTGGCCCACGTGTCCTTCAGCGTGACGGTGCGGTTGAACACCGGCGCGCCGGGCCTGGAGTCCTTCGGGTCCGCGAAGAAATAACCCAGCCGCTCGAACTGGCAGCGCGTGCCGGGGGCCGCCTGGGCGAGAGACGGCTCCAGCATGGCCCTCTCGATTACCTCAAGGGAAGCCGGGTTAATGCTCTCTTTGTAGTCATGCCCCTCTTCCACGTCTTCGGGATTGCGCTTGGTGAACAGCGCGTCGTAGAGGCGCACTTTCGCGGGCACGGCGTGTTTGGCCGAGACCCAGTGTATGGTGCCCTTGATCTTGCGGCCGTCGGGCGCGTCGCCGCCCCTGGTGGCGGGGTCGTAGGTGCAATGCACCTCGGAAATATTGCCGGCGGCGTCCTTCACCACGCTCTCGCACTTCACGATGTAGGCGGCGCGCAGGCGCACTTCCTGGCCGGGCGTCATGCGGAAGAACTTCTTGGGCGGCACTTCCATGAAATCACCCTGCTCTATATACAGCTCGCGCGTAAAAGGGACCTTGCGCGTGCCGGCGGCCTCGTCCTCGGGGTTATTGGCCGCGCACATTTCTTCGGTCTGGCCCTCGGGGTAATTGGTCAGCACCACCTTGAGCGGCTTGAGCACGGCCATGGCGCGCGGGGCGGTCTTGTTGAGCTCGCCGCGCAGGGCGTTCTCCAGCACCCAGATGTCGGAGATGCCGGGCACCTTGGTGATGCCGATCTCGTCGCAGAAAGCGCGCAGGGCGCTGGCCGTATAGCCGCGGCGGCGGTAGCCGGAGACCGTGGGCATGCGCGGGTCGTCCCAGCCTTCCACGTGACCCTCCTTCACCAGCTCCAGCAGCTTGCGCTTGCTGGTGATGGTGTTGCCCAGCGTGCGGCGGGCGAACTCTATCTGCTGCGGGTGGTAGATGCCAAGCTGGTCGAGGTACCAGTCGTAAAGCGGGCGGTGATCCTCGAACTCCAGCGTGCAGATGGAATGGGTGATGCCCTCGATGGAGTCCTCCAGGCCGTGGGCCCAGTCGTACATCGGGTAGATGCACCATTTATTGCCCTGGCGGTGGTGCTCGGCGTGCAGGATGCGGTACATCACCGGGTCGCGCATGTTGATGTTGGGGTGCGCCATGTCTATCTTGGCGCGCAGGGTGCGGCTGCCGTCGGGGAATTCCCCCTTCTTCATCCGCTCGAAAAGGTCGGCGTTCTCTTCTATGGAGCGGTTGCGGAACGGGCTATCCTTGCCGGGGGTGCCGGGGGCGCCGCGGTGCTCGCGGATCTGGTCGGCGTTCAGGTCGCAGACGAAGGCCTTGCCGGCCTTCACCAGCTGCATGGCCCAGTCGTACATCTGCTGGAAATAGTCGGAGGCGAAGAACAGCCTGTCCTCGAAATCGCCGCCCAGCCACTTCACGTCCTCTATGATGGAATCCACGTATTCCTGCTCTTCCTTGGCCGGGTTGGTGTCGTCGAAGCGCAGGTTGAACTTGCCCTTGTAGGCGGCGGCGATGCCGGAATTGAGGATGATGGAGGTGGCGTGGCCGATGTGCAGGTAGCCGTTGGGCTCCGGTGGAAAGCGGGTGTGCACGCGGCCGTCGAACTTGCCGGTCTCCATGTCCTTGTCTATGATCTCGCGTATGAAGTTAGTCTTGGGAGCCGTGTTTTCCATAATTAAAATTATAACAATTTAGGCTCCGTCAGGTTCAGGCACAATAACTGATAAGGGCGGCCGGCATGGCCCGGCTTGCCGTGAGCGATTTTAGTGCGCAGGGCCAAGGTCCGTAGCGGACCGCCTATCATTAGGGCGGCGGCCGAGATTGTTTGAGCGACGCACTGTGTGCGGAGCGAGTTCGAGGCCGGCGGAGGACCGCAGGCCCTCTTCCGCC